>Ga0193958_1000155_pt1 | contig 30735 bp, 26 predicted proteins | sample FB_1_MG_FD_140320 | JGI IMG/M metagenome (GOLD analysis project Ga0193958, IMG submission 140320) | Microbial mat bacterial communities from the Broadkill River, Lewes, Delaware, United States - FB_1_MG | ecosystem: Environmental > Aquatic > Freshwater > River > Microbial mats | place: USA... | reverse complement strand
GTACCATTATTATTATCTGTTACTGTTCCTGTTGTTCCTGTAACATCAAGACTTCCTGCTGAATACGTCGTATTATCCGCTAAGTTATCATTCCCAATAGCATTAATTAATGTTGAAGTTGTAATACCTTCTGGTATTGAAACCGCATCGTTAACAGCGATTGGATTTCCTGTATCAGCAACTGTAATAGTTACTGTTGCTGTATCACAAGAGGCCGTTGGTGAATCATCATCACAAATAGTATAGGTAAATGTATCTGTTCCTGAAAAACCTACCGCTGGAATATATCCAAATGTACCATTATCATTATCTGTTATTGTTGCTCCATTTCCACTTGAATACACTAAACTTCCTATTAAATAGTTGGTATTGTCTTGAGTGTTATCATTTCCAATAGCATTAATTAAAGTGGATGTTGTTGTACCCTCTGCAATTAAAACTGCATCATTTACTGCAATTGGATTACCTTGATCATTTACAACTACTGTTATTTCTGCCGTTGTACAATTTGTAGGACTTGTTGTTTCACAAATTTGATACACAATTGAATATGTTCCCGCTGTAGCAGCTGCACTTACACTAACTGCACCTGTTGCTGTATCTAAAGTAACTTCAGCACTTGTTGAGCTAACCTCAGTTAAAATAACTGTAGCTGTTGTTGGTGTAACACCTGCTAAATCATCATTTGCAAGTACATTTGATACAACAGTACTAGCAGCACCTTCAATTCCGGAACCATTATCATTTATTGCTGTAATGTTATTCTCTGTAATGGTAAGTAAAGCTGCTGCTGAAAAAACATCTGTATCGCAAATATAAGCTGGAGAATACACCTGTAAACGATATAAATTACCGTCTAATGTACTATTAACAGCTGTAATACCTAATGTTGTAGTAGTTGCTCCACTATAAGTTGTTATATCATCAACAATATCATTCCAAGCTCCTGCTCCATCAACTTGCTCTTGCCATTGGTATTGAACTGCTGTTCCTGTACCCATTACACTTACTGTTGACGTAAAACTTATATTTGCAAATGGTATAGTTGAGATATCAACTGGATCTAATGTTATTACATTAGGTATAATACTTAATTGTAAAAAGTCGGCATCTGTATTTCCAATAGTGTTGTCTAAATTTACCGGTGTAGTATATGCTGCAGCTACTACTGTACCATCTGTATTTACTTCACCCTCTCCTAAAGTTAAAGGATCTCCTAGCCCAAATTGTTCTCCATCTCCAGCGTCTGCAGTAGAAGAACCATAGGCTTCGTTGGAATCAGAACAACCATCACCGTCTGAATCTGTATCTAAATGATTTACAATTCCATCTAAATCAAAATCATAAGCATCAGGAATAGTATCCCCATTTGTATTTGTATAATCGGTTAGTGAACCATCACCTGTACCATTATCTATAGCATCGGCATAGTTAAAAATACCATCACCATCTTCATCTCCAAAAGGTGTTAAACCAGTTGGATATTCAACTGTATCTAAAATACCATCGTTATCATCATCTAAATCTGTTATATTATCTACTCCATCATTATCAAAATCTGCAATTTCTCTAAAATCAACATCTCCTCCTATATTGGTGTCAGGAAGTAAAGTAGGATCATTGATAGTTCCATTAGAATCTGTAGCATTTGTTAAATTTGAATCAACAGCATCATCTAATCCGTCAAAATCAACATCTGCATTGGCTAACGTTAAACCAGCTTCTACAGTATCGTAAATTCCGTCGTTATCTGCATCAACATCTAAAAAATCTGGAGATCCAGGGTCTGAGGCACTATCAGTATCAATAACTAGTAAACCTATACTAATAGCCGGTGTTATATCTGCATCATTACTATCATAATTGTTATCTAACCCATCATTATCATCATCACTACCACTTGGAGCAACATAACCACTTGTAGTTTGCGCTTCAATATTATCTGGTAATCCATCATTATCTGAATCTAAATCATATGCATCTGGCACACCATCTAAGTCAAAATCAAAATTATCATTTATAGTATCTCCGTTTACATCTACATATCCTGCAATATCAGGATCTCTAAAATTAAAAACACCATCATTATCATCATCTCCTCCTGGATCAATTCCTGTACCATTTGATTCATTTATGTCTAAAATCCCATCATTATCATCATCAATATCAACACTGTTAGAAATTCCATCATCATCCCAGTCTAAAGGATCTGGTCCTAATTCACATCCAAAACCATCATTTTTACCAGATGGGCTTGCTAACAATACTTTAACCGCTACTGTTGAAGCTGGATTTACAACATCCGTAATTTTATAAATCCCTCCATTTCCATTATTAAAACAATAAAAGTTTCCATTTCTGTCTTGCCAAGCTGCCCCAAAACTATTATCATTTACAACACCATCTAAGGTATTGTCAAAAGTAATTATTCTATCTACCAGCGAGTTTGTAGCAAGATTTAATATTCTTAAAGTAGTTCCAGTTACACCATAAATCTCATCACCTATTAAAGTATAATCATTGGCTCCTGTTGCTCCGGTAATAGTTACTTCATTAACAGGAATGGTTGCAGGGTAAGATGAGATATTGGTTACATCAAAACGAATTACCTTATTATTATTTACATAACCAATAAAGTTTCCTTGAGCAAATAACGTATTATTAAAATTTTGAGAATTCCCTGTAATATTAATATTTCCAATATAGCTATAATTAGCTGCAGGGTCATAGACTCTTACAGTTGAACCACCATCTGATGGTTCACTTGAATATACTAACTGAGTTGCTGCATTATAAGCAGAATTTGGTGCACTATCATCCGTTGCAGTTCCTCCAAGTTCTCCAACCTTCACATACGACTGCTGAAAATTATTATATCTAAAAATATCGGTTTTTCCGGGAGTAGTATTACCTACTGTTTGATATAGTGTATTAATTGGCCCACAAATAATAGGCTCTCCTGCTATAACATTAAATGTTACTGTAGCAGTTACCATATCTGCATCTGCATCAGTAATTGTATAATCAATATTAACAGGTCCAAAATATCCAAAAGCTGGTATAAAATCTATTGAATCATCTGTTGGGTCTGTTGCTGTTCCATTATCATTTAAGAATGCTGATCCAGCACCACCAGTATTTAAAGTTATAGCTACAATACTTCCATTATTTGGACCGTCATTTCCAAAACTATCATTTGCTAATACATCTATATTTGTTAAACCTGTATTTTCTACAATATCAGCTGGTGTGTCGTTTACCGCTAAAGGAAAAGCATTTGCCGATTGAATGCACAATTCAACACCAACAGGCCAATTAGTATCTCCAGGTCCAAAACAGGTAAAAGATGTTTCAACACCACCTGCTCCAGCGTCACTACCACCTGTTATATGACCTACAAAACAAATAGTACCTCCATTTGCATAATTTAAATAGGATGTAGCATGACCACCTACTGATACCCAAACTGGTTGGTCAGTACCTGGTGTAAAACCAGAAGGTACTGATGGGTTTTCTATTATACCATCTAATTGACCAATATTAGAACGGTCTGCTTCACCCCAAGTATATAGATTATTGAAGGCACCAGCAGTTGTAATAACTGCAGCCGTTGCATATTCTTCAGAATTTTCACTTGTAGAAACAAATACAGCATTTTCAATATCATTTACACCTCCATTATCTTTTACTGGAGTCCAATCGCTTACAAATCCTGTTCCTGTATTTATTAATCTTCCATTTCCACTATAACCTATCCCATAAACTTTACCATCACTACCCAGAGCCAATAAACCTGAAGTATTAGAAGCATCATCCATATATGTACCTAGCTGCGTTAGTTTTACACCAGCTGGCAAGTTTGATAAGTTCATTTGAGTTGCATACGTAGCATCTTGAACTGAAGCTCCGCCACCCAAAGCAATACCATCTCCCCAAGCCCATAATGAATTATCTGCCTTAATTACATAAACAACTTCTCTACTTCCTGTTAATTCAACCACACCTGTTAATGGCACACCAATTGAAGTTTCTACTTGGTGCCAAACATTTATTGCAGTGTTAGCATTTCCTGTAACATCCTCTGCCGCACCTCCTGTAACCCAAACGTTACCCGATGTTGTAACTAAGAAGAAAACATCACTATTCGCCTTAATATCAAGCACATCTGCAGGAGTTACTCCAGCTGGCAAAGTCATTGAAGTGAATTCACCATCTGCCCAAGCTCCTCCTGGATCAACAACAATTGGTTTTTCTACAACCTCATAAAATCCAGAACCTCTATAGCCTCCCCAAGTCCAAAGACCATCGCTAGTTAGCAAAAATGCTTGAGCTCCAGAATTTCCAGAAAGCGCGAACATTAATGGAGTACCAGTATATGTGTATCCATTTGCTGGAGTAATTTCAATAATATTTGACTGGTCAGTTCCATCAGGAGCCATATCTTCTCCCCAAGTTAAAAATTTACCACCCCCTAAAGCAATACTTGAGTGGTAAGTTGTAATTACAATATCATCAGGCTTACTATAGACTGGCCCTGTTAATACTGGACAAGCTTGTGCATAAACACTATTAATCCCTATGTTGCTGAAAAACACAAAAGCAATTAATACTATTTTTAAAGAGTTAACAGAACTTCTTTTAGAAATGTAGTTTTTTTCCATATAATTAATTTTAATAAATACTTATTAGAATTTGTTGCAACTTTATACACGCCTTTATGTCTTTATAAGGCGTATCGTTAATTGTTTTAACAACTTATTTAAAGTTTTAAACTTTTTGAATGTGGTGACAACAAAATTAATCTTCGGTAAAAATATATTTTTGACTAGTAAAAAACTACTAATCAGACCCTAAGTTAATAGATGGGTTCTTTTGTATAATAAAGCTCAGAAAAAAACAAACAATCGGTATATTTATTGAATGGAAGAAATTATTTCATTTAAAAAAGTATTCACATTAAATTCTGGGTTTTCAGTTAAACCAAAACGCACAACAACTAATTTTTTTGAAGGAATTATAAATACATATTGCCCTTGATATCCATTACAAGAAAATAAATCTTTTGAGACATCTGGATATACACCTTCTGTATTTAACCAAAATTGCGCTCCATATTGACCGCTAGAAGTATTGGTTGGTGTTTTGGAATAATTTACCCAAGATTTGTTTAAAATTTGTTCTCCATTCCAATTTCCTTCGTTTAGATATAAGAGTCCAAATTTTGCCCAATCACGAGCAGTTGCCCAACCGTAAGATGAGCCAATATAATTACCCGAAGCATCGGTTTCAACTATCATTGAACTCATGCCAATTTTATCAATCAATTCAGTATACCAAAAATCCAAATATTCTTGTTGAGTTTTAAATTGATTTTTAATAAAACCTGAAAGTAAATTTGTAGTTCCTGAAGAATAATTCCAACTTTCATTTGGTTTTCCTGTTAAAGGTTTGTTAAGTTGAGTTTTAGTCATATCATCTGCTAAAAACAACATTTTTGTAACGTCTGAAATATTGTTATAATCTTCTACCCATTCTAAACCACTATTCATTTGTAGTAAGTTATTTAAGGTAATTTTTGAGCGCTCATCGTTTTCCCATTCAGGAAATAAATTTGTTTGATTGATAGTTACTTTCCCTTGCTTTTTTAGAACTCCAATAACGGCACTTGTAATACTTTTGGTCATAGACCAACCTAACAGTTTTGTTTCTTTAGAAAAACCTTTGGTATATTTTTCAGCAACTATTTGATTATTGTACAATACTAAAACAGCTCGTGTGTTTTTTATAGAATCTCCGTTTTTGTCAAAAGCATTTTCAACAGCAACTTTTAATGCTTCATAATTTACATTACTAAATATGGTATCTTTTTGAGGCAAATTACCATAAGGATATGGTAGGTTTATTTCTTTAATAGTTCTATTTGGTCTAAAAATAATTTCATTTTTAAAATCTTCAGGAAGTAAAACACAACCTACACCTTTTTTATAAATTGCTTTTCTAGCTTTAAGTCCAAAAACTTTTGATGTAACTGATTTCTCTTCAAAATTTATTGTATTACTTGCCAAATTTATTGGACTAAATCCATTGTCCCCATTTTCAATAGATGCTAAATCTCTATCGGCTTCAAACGTACAGGAACAAACACTTTTAGCAGAAAAACCTGTAATAATATTTAAGCGTGGATAATTATAAACCACTACTCCAATAACAATAATCAACAAAGGAATTAAACCAAACTTTACTATTTTTTTCATTTTATACCAGTTAAAGAAAGCCTAAAAGTACTATTTATTTTGTAAGCTCAAAAAAAGTACTTAAATTTGTTAACCATTTGGTTAAACTATTCGGTTAATATGAAAAAAACAAAAGACGAAAACACAGAAGAAAAAATATTAAATGCAGCTAAAAATGTATTTCAATCTAAAGGAATGGATGGCGCCAGAATGCAGGAAATAGCTGATAATGCAGGAATCAACAAAGCTATGCTTCATTATTATTACAGAAGTAAACAATTGCTTTTTGAAGCTGTTTTTAAAAATGCTTTTTCGTTATTATCACCTCAACTAAACACTATTTTAAATGATGATTCTTCTATAGAAGATAAAATTAAAAACTTCACGTTCAACTATATTTCTTTCATTATAAAACATCCGTATTTACCAAATTTTATATTTCAAGAGTTAAATAGAAATCCTGATTTTATTTCAAAAATTCAAAAAACCATTGGATTTCCTAATATCGATAAATTTAAAAAGCAATTACACGTAGAAATTGAAAAAGGGATACTAATCCCTATAAAGGCAGAACAGTTACTTATTAACATACTGGCTCTCAATATTTTTCCTTTTATAGCAGCCCCACTAATTAAGACAATTACAAATTCAGACAACAAAGCTTACAAGGAACTAATTGAAGTCAGAAAAACAGAAGTTTCGAGCTTTATTATCAATTCAATAAAACAAAAACAATGAAACAATTAGCACTAATTTTAATCACATTGTGTGCGTTTCCAGTTTTAGGGCAACAAACTATTTCACTAGAAGAGTGTTATAATTTGGTAGCTAAAAATTACCCTTTAGTAAAACAAATGCAATTACTAAAAACGCAACATGAACTAGACAATGCTGTAATTTCAAATAGTAGATTACCGCAACTAAATTTAAATGCACAAGTTACTTATCAATCTGACGTTACTGAAGTCCCAATCGCAAACTCTAACATAGAACCTTTAAATAATGACCAATACAGAGCTACACTTTCGGTAAACCAACTTATTTACAATGGTGGCACTACTAATGCTTTTTTAAAACAGCAATCAGCCCGACTTAAAACAAAACAAAAGCAAATTGAAGTCAGCCTGTATCAATTAAAGCAACAAATTAATCAATTGTATTTTTCAATACTACTTTCGCAAGAAACAACGCTTTTATTAAATGCAAAAGAAAGTCAATTAAAAGCTACACTTAATGAAGTAAAAGCTGGTGTTAAATATGGAGCACTTTTACCAGCATCAGATAAAATTTTAGAAGCTGAATTAATTAAAATAAAGCAACAATTTATTGAAATTAAAAACACAAAAGCTGCCCTTATAGAAACACTTTCGGGTTTAATTGGTCAAAATTTAAATACTTCAACAAAGATTAAACAACCTCTAATTAAAGCATCTTTAACAACTAAAATAAAACGACCAGAGCTTGATTTATTTCAGTATAAAAAAGAAGAAATTGGAAGTTCTGAAACACTACTTGCTAAACAAATTGCTCCTAAAATACTTGGTTTTGCAACTGGAGGTTATGGAAACCCTGGTTTAAATATGTTAGATAACTCATTTCAACCATTTTATACTGTTGGGGTTAAGTTAAATTGGAATGTATTTGATTGGAACACCAATAAAAAGCAACGTAAATCACTAGTAATCAATAAAGAAATTATAGATAATGAAGTTGAAATTTTTAAGTTAAATACCAATATTGAATTGCATAAACAACAACAAGAAATTAATAAAATCACATTAATAATTAATACAGATTTAGAGATCATTAAACTACGAAAAGAAGTGCTAGAAACAGCAGCTTCTCAACTTAAAAATGGCGTAATTACCTCATCGGCCTATAGTACAGAACTTACCAATTTATACGAAGCAGAAAACACACTTATAAAACATAAAATTCAACTACAATTAGCTAAAGCAAATTACAGAGTTATAAAAGGAAGTTAACATGAAGTTGATAAAAAATACAGATATGAAAATCATAAAAATAACCATAGGAATATTAATTGCAACAAGTAACTTAATTTCTTGTAATACTAATGAAAAAGCAGACGGTTACGGAAATTTTGAAGCCACAGAAATAACAGTTTCAGCAGAAAACAATGGAAAATTATTACAATTCGAAGTAACCGAAGGTAAATTACTAAAAAAAGAAGATTTTATTGGCTATATAGATACCATTCCTTTGGCTTTAAAAAAGAATCAACTGCAAACATCAAAAGAGATTGTGCTTTCTAAATCTAAAGGAGTTTTATCTCAAATAAATGTTTTAAAAGCAGAATTAAAAACAGCAACTATTTCAAAAAACAGAATTGAAAACCTACTAAAAGAAAATGCAGGAACACAACAACAATTAGATGCTATAAATGGTAAAATTGATATAATAAATCAACAAATTAAAAGTATTAAAATTCAGAATGCGCCTGTAATAAACGAATTAAAAAGTATCGATATTCAATTATTACAATTAGAAGATCAATTACAAAAAAACACCATTATAAATCCAATTTCGGGAACCGTTTTGGTAAAATATGCCGAGCCTAGTGAAATTGTTTCTTTTGGAAAACCATTATACAAAATAGCCGATTTAACCACCATGCAATTACGCGTTTATATAAGCGAAACCCAACTAGCAAACATTAAAATTGGACAAAAAGTTACCATAAAAATTGACAGCAATAAAACTATGAAAAATTATATAGGAACTATTTCTTGGATTGCCTCAGAGGCTGAATTTACACCAAAAATAATTCAAACTAAAGAAGAGCGTGTAAACCTTGTATATGCTGTAAAAATTGCTGTAAAAAACGATGGAAATTTAAAAATTGGTATGCCTGCAGAAATGTGGATTGTAGAGAATTACGAATGATTAATTTCGAATTATGAAAAACGCATATAAAATAGCTTCAATACTCGCGTTAATTATTGGCGTAATGTCTGTATTTGCTGGCTCAAAAGTATTGTTAGACATCGACTCAAAAAACTACACAGTACACAACTGGTTAGTAACCTACAATGTGATTTTTGGATTTATTTCAATAATAACAGCATATTTTATTTGGACAAAACACAAACTAACTAAAAAAGGCATCCTTTTTATACTAGCATCACATATCTTACTGCTACTATATCTTATTTTTTTTGATAAAAATGTAGCATCAGAAAGTATCTACGCAATGGTTTTTAGGGTAAGTATCTGGACAACAATTTCATTTATAATAACTATCAATTTTAAAAATCTAACAAAATGAAAAAAACAACACAATTACTTTTAGCAGTAGCAATTCTCTTTTTATCAATTTCTTGTAAAAATACTACGGAAAAAAAATCGAGCCAAGAGCAACCTCAAAAAACGGTAGAACAGCACTATAATAAAGTTGAAGAACTAAAGTTAAACAATGGTAACTTATGGGAAGCCAATATTGAAACTACAGAAGGAATTAATGCAATGTTACAATTAATGGCTGATTTTTCTGAAGTTGAAAACCCAGAAGCTTATGCAACATTAAAAACAAATTTAGAATCTGAGTTTAAAACTATCATTAAAGAATGTACTATGACTGGCGAAGCGCACGATCAATTGCATTTATTTATTGTTCCTATGAGAGATTTATTTAACGGATTAACCGCTTCTGATCTAGAAAGTAGCAAAGCACATTTTAACAAATTAAACGCACATTTAAAAACCTATAAAAAATATTTTGAATAAATTAAAATGGGTATTTCTCTTGAAAATATTAGCAAATCTTACAACAAAATAAACGCAGTTGAAAACATTACTTTTAATGTTAAAAAAGGCGAATTATTTGGCTTAATTGGCCCTGATGGCGCCGGAAAAACAAGCTTGTTTAGAATTTTAACAACGCTTTTAGCTCCTAATGAAGGCGAGGCAACTGTTGCTGGTTTTGATATTATTCATGATTATAAAAGAATTCGAAATAATGTGGGCTATATGCCAGGACGATTTTCTTTATATCACGATTTAACAATTAAAGAAAATTTAGAGTTTTTTGCTACTATTTTTGGAACTACAATTGAAGAAAATTACGATTTAATAAAAGATATTTACGTTCAAATTGAACCTTTTAAAAACAGAAGAGCTGGGAAATTATCTGGTGGAATGAAGCAAAAACTTGCCTTATGTTGCGCTTTAATTCACAAACCAAAAGTGCTGTTTTTAGACGAACCAACTACTGGCGTTGACCCCGTTTCACGTAAAGAATTTTGGGAAATGTTAAAGCGTTTACAAACCAAAGGAATTACCATTTTAGTTTCTACACCATATATGGATGAAGCTGCTTTATGCGATAGAATTGCACTAATTCAAAATGGTAAAATTTTAAAAATAGACACACCACAAGAAATTGTAAAAAACTACCCTAAAATAATTTACAACGTAAAATCTGATAACATGTACCAGCTTATTAAAAGTTTAAATGCTTATAAATACAATTATAGCGCATACCCTTTTGGTGAATTTGTGCATTATACTGATAACAGAAATAATTTTAATCCAGATGATTTAAAACAGTATTTAGAAACTAAAAACCTTAAAAACATAAGCATTAAAATAACCCAAGCTACCATTGAAGATACTTTTATGGAATTGGCGAAGTAGTTAGCAGAAATAAAGAAAAATACTCGAATAAATGAAACAAGAAAATGTAATACACGCTGAAAACCTCACCAAAATGTTTGGTGATTTTACCGCCGTAAATTCCATTTCTTTTGAAGTAAAAAAAGGTGAAATTTTTGGTTTTTTAGGTGCAAACGGAGCAGGAAAAACAACAGCAATAAAAATGCTGATTGGTATTTCAAAACCAACTTCTGGAAATGCTACTGTAGCTAGCTTTAACGTAAACAATCAGCCAGAAGACATCAAAAAAAACATTGGTTATATGAGTCAGAAATTTGCTTTGTACGATGATTTAACCGTTAAAGAAAACATCACTTTTTTTGGTGGAATTTACGGTCTAACTCGCAAACAAATTAAAGAAAAAAGACATCAATTAATTGATGAATTAGGGTTACAAAACATTGTAAACAAGCTAGTAAGCTCATTGCCTTTAGGTTGGAAACAAAAAATTTCATTTTCAGTTGCATTATTACACAATCCTAAAATTATTTTTTTAGATGAACCAACTGGAGGCGTAGATCCAATTACCAGAAGGCAATTTTGGGAAATGATTTACAAAACAGCCAACCAAGGAACTACAGTTTTTGTAACCACACATTATATGGACGAAGCCGAATATTGCGACAGGGTTTCTATAATGGTAGATGGTAAAATTGAAGCTTTAGATACACCAAAAAAACTAAAGGAACAATATAAAGCAGCAACTATGAATGATGTGTTTTTAAAATTAGCAAGAGGATAAAAATATAATTAAAATCACAGTGGTTGAGCGGAGTCGAAACCATAATTAAGAATCTAAAAAATAACCGTCATAGCTAAAATTTTGATAAAAATTTGTGGAAATCTCTTTATAAAAAATGAGACAACCACGTAGATTTCGCTACTCGTTATGACGAATTAATATAAAAAAAATGAAACGTTTTATAGGGTTTATAAAAAAAGAGTTTTACCATATCTTTAGAGATAGGCGTTCATTATTCATATTATTTGGTATGCCAATTGCACAAATTATGCTGTTTGGTTTTGCAATTACCAACGAAATAAACAACGTTGATATCGCTATATTAAACAATTCAAAAGATGTAATTACTGAAGAAATTATAAATAAAATAGTGTCTTCAAAATATTTTAGCATCAAAGAATTCATCCAAAATGAAAATGAGATTGAAGCTATTTTTAAAAAAGGCAAAGTAAAAGCTGTATTAAATTTTGAAGCTGACTTCAATAAAAAACTGACCACTAAAAACAAAGCAACTGTTCAAATTATTACCGACGCTACAGACCCTAATACCGCAAATACAATTAGTAATTATGTTAGTGCTATTTTGCAAAATTACACCCAAATTATCAATAAAAATATTAAAATTGAGTATCAAATAGTTCCTAAATCGCGTATGGTTTACAATCAGGAATTAAAAAGTGTTTTTATGTTTGTTCCAGGAGTTATGACTATTATTTTAATGTTGGTTTCAGCTATGATGACCTCCATTTCCATAACGCGCGAAAAGGAATTAGGAACAATGGAAATTCTGTTAGTTTCACCATTAAAGCCACTTCAAGTTATTATTGGAAAGGTGGTTCCGTATATTTTTCTATCGGTTATTAATGCAATTATAATTATTGTTCTTAGCATTTTTGTTTTTAAAATGCCCGTACAAGGAAGTCTTTTTTTACTAGGCTTAGAAAGTATTTTATTTATAATAACATCCTTATCATTAGGCATTCTAATTTCCACTATTTCAGCAACACAACAAACAGCTATGATGATTTCTTTAATGGGATTAATGTTACCTGTAATTTTACTTTCAGGATTTATTTTTCCAATTACTAGTATGCCAATACCGCTTCAAATTATAAGTAATATTATACCTGCAAAATGGTTTATAATTATTGTAAAAGGGATTATGTTAAAAGGTGTTGGACTTTCTTTTATCTGGAAAGAAACACTCATTTTAGTTGGTATGACATTGTTTTTTATCGCTTTAAGCTCTAAAAAATATAAAATCAGACTAGAATAGTTTAATTAAAAATTATGAAGACTAAAAACTAACAAGTGAACACAATCTTATACATCATACAAAAAGAGTTTAGGCAAATATTCAGAAATAAAGGAATGCTTCCAATTATTTTTGTACTACCTTTAATTCAATTACTTATCCTCTCTAATGCCGCTACTTTTGAAGTTAAAAACATCAAATTTTCTTATATAGATAATGATCATACTTCACTTTCAAGAGCATTAATCGAAAAGTTTAATGCTTCAACTTATTTTAATGTACATACTGATTTCCCTTCAAACAAAACAGCAAATTCCGCAATGTTAAAAGGCAAAACAGATGTTATCTTAGAAATCCCTTCAAACTTTGAACGCAATTTATTAAAAGATAAATTAACAGATGTAGCCATAACCATTAATGCTATTGATGGAGCTACTGCAGGCGTTACAAATGTGTATATCAACCAAATAATTAAAACGTTTAATAAAAATGCACGTATCGCTTTTATACAACCTTCAAATTCAATAATTAATTACCAAAACATTACAAGCATTCCTTCTTTTTGGTATAACAAAACATTAAATTACAAAACGTTTATGGTTCCTGGAATTTTAGTTTTATTGGTTACTATGATAACACTTTTCTTGTCGGGAATGAATATTGTTCGCGAAAAAGAAATTGGTACTTTAGAGCAAATAAATGTTACACCAATTAAAAAACACCAATTTATTATTGGTAAGTTATTTCCGTTTTGGTTATTGGGTTTAGCGCTTCTATCAGTTGGTTTAATTATTGCAAAACTTATTTTTAATGTGCCAATTCTAGGCAGTTTGGTTTTAATGTATTTCTATACTTCTGTATACATTTTAGTGGTTTTAGGTATGGGGTTATTTATTTCAAACTTTACCGACACACAACAACAAGCAATGTTTATTGCTTGGTTTTTTATGGTGATTTTTATATTAATGAGCGGATTATTTACACCTATTGAAAGCATGCCAGAATGGGCACAATTTTTAACTGAATTTAATCCCATAAAATATTTTGTTGAAGTTATGCGAATGGTAATGTTAAAAGGTGCTGGCATTACCGATATTATTCCACAGCTTACAAAAACGATTGTTTATGCAGTTGTTATGAATGGTTTGGCAGTTTGGAGTTATAAAAAAACAAATTAGTTTCCCCTTAAACGACCCCACAAATCCGACAATAACTTTTTACCATCACGCCCAACTTTCGGTTCTTCTGTAAATATTAATTCCCCTAAATTATCAACTTCTATTTTATATTTAAAAACAAAATTTTTAGATTTTGGCTCTAAACTTAAAAGACCAAAACGCAAATCGTTAAAATACAGATTTCCATTATCTTGAGACATAATATACCAACCTTCAGAAATTGAAATCATACGTTTTACTTTTTCATTTTCAACAAGATTTCCTAATAAATGATGATTTTTAGGATAACTTTCAAAAGTGATGGGTTTGCTATCAAAAAAAGAATAATTAGCTAATAAATACGAGTCTTCAGTTACTACATTAGCACTCCAAAGTATCGTGTTTAAAGGTGAAGGTCTAGTATTTAATTGACTATAATCTATATGTTGTTTTTCTAATGCAGATTCAAATTGATTAAATGCTATCCACTTTAATAGAAATGTAAATACTAAATAGGCAGAACTTATTATTAAACCAGCATTATTATAGAATCTTCTTTTTTTTGATGTTCGATTTTGAAACATCGCTAAAATTAAAAACACTAAAAAGGGTACTGTATACAAAGGATCGATAACAAAAATGGTTTTAAAAGCAACACGGAAATCAAAAGGCCAAAATACCTGTGTTCCCCAAGTGGTGCATGAATCTAGAATGGAATGTGTAAAAAATACCCAAAAGAATAACCAGAACCAACGCTTAGTGTTTTTATAGATCTCATATTTGGAAACAATCCAACCAAAAATAAAAGCAAAAAGTATTGCAAATACAATAGAATGTGTAAATCCGCGATGTATAGAAATTGCAGTTACAGTATCTGTAAAGTATGAAGAAATAATATCTAAATCGGGAATAGTACCAGCAATACCACCATAAAGCATTGCTTTATTTCCAAGTTTTTTACCTAAAACAGCCTCTCCAACGGCTGCTCCTAATACTATTTGAGTTAATGAATCCATAAAGTTTTCAAAAGTAAGCCTTGTATTTCAAACAACATAAAATACTTTCTTCAAAGTTCTGCAATGAATTCAATAATTATAAAAACCTTTTACAATCTCTTTCATATATATAAAATAGCAATAACATAAAGAAGGTTCCTACAAAACATCAGATTTACAAAAGATTTGTTCAAATTGTAAAATCAAACTTTTTATCAAAATCGTTTGGTGGTGCTATAGAAATCGAAGTGACAATTTTAGTACGTTTACGAATTGAGATTTAGTAATTTTTTAAGAAAAGAATTTAATAACAAACAATTAAAACAAACTCAATTTTGTAATTTTGTATTTAGAATCATTCTAAAAAGCAAAAATGATAGATATTGATAAAATTAGAGCTGATTTTCCAATTCTAAAAGAAACAGTAAACGGAAAACCACTAGTTTATTTAGACAATGCCGCAACTAGTCAAAAACCACAAGTTGTAATAAATTCAATTGTAAATTATTACACCACTATAAATTCTAATATTCATAGAGGTGTTCATACTTTAAGTCAATTAGCAACAGATGCTTACGAGCAAGCCCGTATAAAGCTAAAAGAGCATTTTAACGCTAAAAACACCTACGAAATTATACTAACTGCCGGCACAACACATAGTATAAACATTGTTGCAACAGGATTTACAACACTTTTAAATAAAGGAGATGAAATTATTGTTTCTGCTTTAGAACACCATTCTAATATTGTGCCTTGGCAAATGTTGTGCGAACGAACAGGAGCTATTTTAAAAGTAATTCCAATGAATTTAGAAGGCGAATTAATAATGCCCGAATACGATAAATTACTTTCTAAAAAAACAAAACTGGTTTTTGTAAACCACGTTTCAAATGCCTTAGGAACTATAAATCCTATTGAAGAAATCATACAAAAAGCACACAAATTAGGCGCAGCTGTTTTAATTGATGGCGCACAAGCTTGTCCACATATTAAACCAGATGTACAAGCATTAGATGCTGATTTTTATGTAGCTTCTGCTCATAAATTATGCGGACCAACAGGAGTAGGTATCTTATATGGTAAAGAACAATGGTTAAATAAGTTACCACCCTACCAAGGTGGTGGTGAAATGATTAAAAAAGTAACTTTTGAAAAGACAACTTATGCCGATTTACCACATAAATTTGAAGCAGGAACTCCAAATATTGCAGGCGTAATTGCCTTTGGAACTGCCATTGATTATATGAACACAATTGGTTTTGATACTATTGCTGCTTATGAAGAAGAATTATTAAAATATGCCACAAAAAAATTGCTAACTATTGAAGGATTAAAGATTTACGGAACTTCAAAACATAAAACAGCCGTAATTTCTTTTAATATTGGAGAAATTCATCCGTATGATATTGGCTCAATAATTGATAAATTAGGAATCGCTGTTAGAACTGGTCACCATTGCGCGCAACCAATTATGGATTTTTATAATATTCCTGGAACTATAAGAGCTTCTTTTTCCTTTTACAACACTTTTGAAGAAGTTGATGCTCTGTATAATGCATTAGTAAGAGCAAAATTGATGCTTTGTTAAATAATTAACATTTTAACATTTAATGTTAAAAACACTAAATTACTAATAAAATCACAAAACAAATCTCGTTTATTTTAATATAACACTTGTTTTTAACATTTTTTTAATATATTAGCCTGTCTTCACTCAAAAGACAAAACCCTATTATTAACTAATTTATTAAAAACTTACAATGAAAAAATTTATTCTATTCTTTGCAATTTTAGCTTTAGCTATTGTTGCATGTCAAGAGAACACTGACGAAGTAGCGCCTACTCAAGAAACTTTAACTGTTGACATGAGTGACTTTTATGTGCATACTTATGACGATTTATCCGCAAGAAGCGCAACGGCATCTAATAATGATAAATGTTACAGTATGAAAGTTTTAAACCAGCAATTAGCCGAAAACCCAGGCTTGTACAAAAAAATGTACAATATTGAAAAACACACTAGAACACTTATTGCCGCAAAAGGCAAACCAACCAAACCAGGTGGTGGTGGAAATGGAGGCGGAACAACTCCAACTCCTTATGAAGGAACTGTAAACATTCCTGTTTATATTTATGTTGTTTATTCAAATTCCTCACAAAATATTAGTGATTCTCAAATCAATTCTCAAATAGCAGTACTAAATGCCGATTTTAATGACACAAACTACAATGATGTTCCTTCTGAATTTCAAAACTTAGGCGCAGATATTGACATCAACTTTACATTAGCAACAGTAGACAGACAAGCTAACTCAACACCTAGCTGGGGAACAAGTAGCGCTGTTAAAAATGCTTATCCTGCAATACCAGACCACTTAACTATTTGGGTAGCAAATATTGGCGGTGGCATTTTAGGGTATGCTCAATTCCCAGGTGGATCTGCTGCTACAGATGGGGTTGTAATTTCACCTCAATATTTTGGCACAACAGGAACAGCAACTGCACCCTTTGATAAAGGTCGTACTGCAACACACGAGGTTGGTCACTGGTTAAATTTACGTCATATTTGGGGAGATGGAAGATGCCGTCAAGATGATTTTGTTGCAGACACACCAAGTTCTGATGGACCAAATTATGGCTGCCCTTCTTACCCAACAGTAAACTGTAAATCTACCGATATGACAATGAACTATATGGATTATACTGATGACGACTGTATGAACATGTTTACTCAAGGTCAAAAAGATAGAATGAGGGCAATTTTTGCAACTGGAGGAGCTAGAGAAAATCTTGTTCAATAACTTTTTAAATGCTTTATTACAATTAAAAAAGGAGCGATTCGCTCCTTTTTTATATTTTTATCTAAAATAAATTTAAAATGAAATTTCTAATTTTTTTCTCAACACTTATTTTAATATTACCTCCTTCTTGCGAAAAACAAGAAGCAAAAAAAGAAATTGAAATTAAATACTCCGCTCAAACAAGAGGATTTAAATACGTTTTACATCTAAAAAACAACATCCTAAAGATTGATAAAAACAACGAGATAAAAGAAATAACATTAAACAAATCTCAATATTCTAACATTCACAACTTAGTAAATAACATAGAATTTAATAAAATTGAAAACAACATCTCAACTGATGAATTAGCTGTCGATCGGGCAATAATAGGAATATTTACAATAAAATTAAAAGAAAAAAAATATACATTTGAATTCAATCACCACAAACTTCCATACCCTATTCAAGATTTACTCAATCATCTTGAAGCTTTATTAAATTAAAAATTAGAATCTTAATTTATTTTCTTCCAAAATCTGCAGGAATTTCCCCCCAAGCTTTGGTTTCCCATTTTAATATTTTGGTAGTATAAGTGTTTTCTTTTAACCACTTTTCTGCTCTTTTTACAAAATCAAAAAGCGGTTTATTTTCAGTAGTAATTGGCAAATTAGTTCTGCATTGCCCTTTTACAACCCATGAAATTGCAATTTTAGAATCGGAATAAATTGGCAAATCCAAATTGCGCTGTTTTAAATAACCCAAACCGTGTACCAAAGCTAAAAACTCACCAATATTATTAGTTCCTTGCTTAAACGGACCTTGAATAAAAAGTTGCTTTTTCGTTTTTGTATCAACTCCTCTATATTCCATTTTCCCTGGGTTTCCAGAACAAGCAGCATCTACTGCAATAGAATTTAGTATTGGCGAACCATACTTTTTTAATTCTTCAGCAGAAAGTTGAATTGACTTAGTGTCTCTTCCAATATAATCTTTGTAATTCCCTTTAAAAGCTATTTCAGCGGCTTCTTTAGAAGCAAAAGACTTGTATTGTGCACCCGTAAAATTTGAAATTTGTTTTTTACAAACATCCCAAGAATTAAAAACCCCCTTAGTATGTCCGTTCCAAACTACATAAAACTTTTTTTTTGCCATAAAACTATAAATCTAACACAACTTTTTCTATAATTTTTGGAAAGTACTCATATTCTAATCCATGTACTTTTTCAGCAACATCTTCAGCTGTATCAGTAGTTAAGACTTTAAAGCTTTTTTGGTAAATAATAGCTCCTTCGTCATAATTTTCATTTACATAGTGAATAGTAATCCCCGATTCTGACTCTTTATTTTTAACAACCGCTTCGTGAACATACATTCCATACATTCCTTTCCCTCCGTATTTTGGTAACAAAGCAGGATGAATGTTGATAATTTTATTTGGAAACGCTTCAATAATATTGTCTGGTATTTTCCACAAAAAACCCGCTAAAACAATAAAGTCCACATTTTCTTTCAAAAATTTCAGAATTTTATCCGACGTAAAAAAATCAGCTCTACTAAAGTTCATACAGTTTATATTCAACCTTTCAGCACGTTCTAAAACTTTAGCATCTTTCTTATTAGAAAGCACTTTAACAACAGAAATTAATGTATTGTCTTTAAAGTATTTTATAATATTTTCAGCATTAGTTCCTGATCCTGAAGCAAGTATAGCAATTCTTTTCATTTTTAAATCTATAATTTTAAATAATTCTTTAGAAAAAATAAACCAAAAAATTACCTTGTATTTTGATACAAAATAAACAAATAATTAGTAACTTATACTGCTTAAATTAAAAAACTTATTATTTAAATTAAATCGATATAGTTACTTTTATGAATTAAAAGATTTTCATTTAAATAAAGTTTTATATTTTTGCCCAGTAATTAAATTTAAAAATTAAAGAATTATGTCAGACATTGCATCAAGAGTAAAAGCCATTATCGTAGATAAATTAGGCGTTGACGAAAATGAAGTAACAATCGAAGCTAGCTTTACTAACGACTTAGGAGCAGACTCACTTGATACTGTTGAGTTAATTATGGAATTCGAAAAAGAATTCGATATTCAAATACCAGACGATCAGGCAGAAAACATTGGTACTGTAGGTCAAGCAATTAGCTATATAGAAGACGCAAAAAAGTAATTTTATATGGAAATCAAACGAGTTGTAGTCACTGGACTTGGGGCATTAACGCCAATTGGTAATACTGTTGAACAATATTGGGATGGCCTCATTAACGGAGTTAGCGGAGCCGCCCCAATTACGTATTTTGATGCGTCCAAGTTCAAAACTCGTTTTGCTTGTGAGCTAAAAAACTTCGATGTCAAAGATTTTATCGACAGAAAAGAAGCTCGAAAAATGGATAGATTCACGCAGTATGCAATGGTATCAACTGATGAAGCTATCGAAGATTCTAAATTAGATTTAGAAAAAATTGATAAAAATAGAGTCGGTGTAATTTGGGGAGCTGGAATTGGTGGTTTAGAAACATTCCAAAACGAATGTATAAACTTTGCCAATGGTGATGGTACTCCAAGATTTAACCCTTTCTTTATTCCTAAAATGATTGCTGATATTGCACCTGGTCAAATCTCCATTAAATATGGGTTTATGGGACCAAACTTTGCAACTGTATCAGCTTGCGCATCATCTTCAAATGCAATAATAGATGCATTAAACTATATTCGATTAGGATATGCAGATGTAATGGTTTCTGGAGGATCGGAAGCTGCAGTTACAATTGCAGGTATGGGAGGTTTTAATGCATTGCAAGCGCTTTCTACTAGAAATGACGATCCAGCAACTGCTTCAAGACCGTTTGATAAAGATAGAGATGGTTTTGTTTTAGGTGAAGGTGCTGGAACCTTAATTCTTGAAGAATATGAGCACGCCATTGCAAGAGGCGCAAAAATTTATGCCGAAGTTGGCGGCGGCGGTTTATCTGCTGATGCTTATCATATAACGGCACCACATCCAGATGGATTGGGAGCTTATAATGTAATGGCAAACTGTTTAAGAGATGCTGGCTTAAAACCTGAAGATGTTGATGCTATTAATATGCACGGAACTTCAACTCCTCTAGGAGATATTGCAGAATCTAAAGCAATTAAAGAAGTTTTTGGAGAACACGCATATACGCTTAACATAAACTCAACCAAGTCAATGACTGGTCACTTATTAGGTGCTGCAGGAGCAGTTGAAGCAATAGCTTCAATACTTGCTATTAATAAAGGAATTGTACCACCTACAATCAATCATTCTACTAATGATGACCAAATTGACAGTAAATTAAATTTTACGTTTAATAAACCTCAAAAACGTACTGTAAATGTTGCCATGAGTAACACATTTGGCTTTGGAGGACACAATGCTTGTGTGCTCTTTAAAAAATTTGAATAACAAAAGACTTGAATGAACTTCATTCGAAAAATTATTGATACTCGTAAAAAAAACGACGAGACTTTTTATAAGGATTTAAAAAAAATTATAGGATTTAAACCTAAAAACTTAGAGTACTATAAAAAAGCTTTTATTCACCGTTCCATAAAAGAAGTAGATAAAAAAACTGGACTTCCGTTAAATTATGAACGCCTAGAATTTTTAGGAGATGCTATGTTAAGTTCTGTTATTGCATCCTATTTATTTCAAGAAGTACCCTCTGGAGATGAAGGTTATTTAACAAAAATGCGCTCTAAAATAGTTAGTAGAGAACACTTAAACGAACTTGGAAAAGATTTAGATTTATTTCGTTTTGTAAGAAGCAATGTAATAAAATCTAAGTTTGGAGAAAATATACATGGCAATATTTTTGAAGCTTTAATTGGAGCAATTTATTTAGATAGAGGCTACACATATTGCAAAAAGTTTATTTTTAAAAGAGTTATTACGCCTTATGTAGATGTTCCAAAATTAGAAGGTAAAATTACAAGTTATAAAAGTTTATTTATTGAATGGTGTCAAAAAGTTAAAAGCGATTTTAATTTTGAAGTCTATGAAGACTCCGGAAATGATACCATAAAGCATTTTAGTGTAAAATTATTTTTAGATGGCAAAATAATAGCTAAAGGCAGAGCAACTTCTAAAAAGAAAGCTGAAGAAACTGCTGCAAAACGTGCCTATTATGCCTATCAACAAGAGATCTCTAATTTGTAATTTAGTTTATTTTTACCGAATACGATTTCGTAAAATAATTAGTTTCTGTAATTAAACAATAGTACTTTTACAAACTCAATTTTCATTCTATATATGCAAGTATTTACATTTGATTTAGAAGATGATTATTTATTAATTGGGATTCATTCAACTGAAGAAGATTATAGATTGGCGTATTTAATTAATAAACATTTAAATACTAAATTTATTAAATATAAAGACAATTTAGACTTTAAAAATTCTAATGTAGAATTTCCATTATTTGAATATAAGAATGAAAAAACATACTTAAATTATTATTTAATTAACAACAAATGTTTACATGTTGTTAATGAACAACAATACAATACTGGTTTATTTGGAGGAAATTATAGTACAACTTCTTATTTATTACCAGAAAAAAAGAAAGTCGATTTTCTATTAAAAATTGAAGGATGTACTAAAAAATATATTTTAGAATTAGTTGATAAATTAAATAAAATAAACCAAATTATTACTTCATATCAAATAGAAATCGACACATTAAAATCAAAAAATAATCTAATTTTTTAACAATGGCAGAAAACAGAAAACGCACCAAAATTGTAGCTACCTTAGGTCCCGCTTGTGGAACTAAAGAAATAATTGAACGCATGATAGAGGCTGGTGTAAATGTGTTCAGAATAAATTTTTCACATGCAGATTATTCAGATGTAGAAGAGCGCGTTAAAATTATAAGAGATATTAACGAAAGACGCAACTTTAACGTTGCCGTTTTAGCAGATTTACAAGGACCAAAATTACGAGTGGGTATTATGGCAGATGATGTAGAACTTGAAGAGGGCGACACTTTTACATTTACTACAGAAAAATGCGAGGGTACCAACGAAAAAGCATTTATGACCTATCAGAATTTCCCAAAAGACGTTCAAAAAGGTGAGCACATTTTGGTAGATGATGGTAAATTATTATTTGAAGTAATTGCTACAGATTCTCAATCAAATGTGACTACTAAAGTACTTAGAGGTGGCCCATTAAAATCTAAAAAAGGAGTTAACTTACCTAATACCAAAATTTCTTTACCAGCACTTACTGAGAAAGACAAAAAAGATGTTGTTTTTGCAATTGGTTTAGATGTAGATTGGATTGCCTTATCTTTTGTTAGAACACCAGAAGATTTAATGCAATTACAAGATATTATAAAGAAAAACACTGATCATAAAATTCCAATTATAGCAAAAATTGAAAAACCTGAAGCAGTTGCCAACATAGACAGGTTAACGCCACATTGCGATGCTTTAATGGTAGCTAGGGGTGATTTAGGCGTAGAAGTACCAATGGAAAAAGTGCCTTTAATTCAAAAACGTTTGGTGCTAAAAGCTAAAAAAGCGCATATTCCAGTAATTATTGCTACCCAAATGATGGAAACAATGATCGACAACCAGGTTCCTACAAGAGCTGAGGTAAATGATGTTGCTAACTCTATTATGGATGGCGCAGATGCAGTTATGTTATCTGGAGAAACATCTGTAGGTGCATTTCCTTTAGAAGTAATTAAACAAATGCGTAAAATAATTGAAAGCGTTGAAAATTCTCCATTAATTTTAATGCCAGAAACATACGTACAATGTATTAACGAACGTTTTATATCAAAAACTATTTGTCATCAAGCTTCATTAATGGCCAATTCAATAAATGCTGAAGTTATTACCACTTTAACCGATTCTGGTTTTACTGCATTTCATATTTCTTCTTGGAGACCAAAAGCTAATATTTTAGTTTTTTCTTCAAACAGAAGAATTTTAGCAATGTTAAACTTATTATGGGGTGTAAAAGGTGTTTTCTATGATAGATTTGTAAGTACCGATCAAACCATTGAAGATATTAATAACCTTGCCCACGAAAAAGGCTATTTAAAAGAAGGCGATTATGCAATTAACATTACCTCAATGCCTGTAAAACAAAGAGGTATGGCAAATACAATGCGTATTACTGAGTACAAAGAACCTGAAAAAGTTTAGGTACATTTTAACATAGCATATAAAGCAAAAGAAGCTAACCAATGGGCTCCTGCATATTCGCCAGAGTCCATTTTTTTATAACTATACTCAAAGTGTTTATTGGCTAATTGAATCATTTTTTTATTACCAAGTTCATTTCCAATTTCGTACAAACACCAAGCTCTACTGAAATTAAGTCCATCTAAATGTGCCAATTTTCCATCTGATCGATCGGTTACTTCTGCAACATTTAAAAATTCAGCAGGATTGTTTCTGAAATTTGGTAAAAAATTATCTAACCAAATTAAATATTCTTGCTTTGGAAGCACTTTTAACATTAATGCAGCTTCTTGTAAACAAGGCGATAAAAAATCGAACCCTCCTGGCTCCCAAGTAATTGGGCAACCTGTATCATTTAAATAATATTCCTTTGCTTTTTGAATAATAATTGCCTCTAATTCTGGCGCATATTTTTTTGCATAATCTAGGGCAAACGACATTCCAAATGCAGTATTTGGGTGCTCACCTACTCTAATTGGATAGTTTAGTTTTGGCAGAAATTCTATATACTTTTTCTCAATTAAATCAACTAAAGGTTTTAAATTTTCATGTAATCTTACTGCTTCTGGAGTATCCCAATCTTGTAGTGTTTCAGAAACTTTTAACAACCAAGCCCAGCCATAAGTTCGCTCGAAGCTTTTGTTATGCACATCATCAAAATAAGCAACTTCTTTTAAAATATTTTCTTTAGTTATAGTGGAATTTAACTTTTTCCAAATAGCTTCTTTGTGTTCAAAATGGGGCATTTCTTTTAAAATATTAAACAAGGTCCAATGTCCGTGAACAGATGAATGCCAATCGAAACAACCATAAAACGCAGGATGTAATTCGGAAGGCTCTTTTAAATAAGTTGCGTCACCCAAAACTTGACCTAATTTATTTGGGTATTCTTGATCGATACAATCAAACGCAAAATGGTATAAATAATTGGCACTTTTGGTATTTAAAACAGGTTTAGAATATTCGATTTCATTTTTAACTTTAACGAGTGTTTTTTCTTGCGGTTTATCTTTACAGGAAGAAGTGAAAATTATTATGAATGCAATTATGTATAAATTTTTCATTACTAAAATTTTAAATTTGTTTTTATAATAGTGGCATCGTTTAACACAAAAGGCATTGGAATCATAGTTTCTGATCTTGGTTTTATTAAAAAATTCTGATTTGTAAACAAATCGAATTTTATTTCCAAAATATCTATATCAAATTTCTGGTTTGCATCAACAATAAACTCCAAATTTAAATATTCTTCTGTTGTTGTTCTAAAATAATTCATAATAGTTCCGCTATTTATGTTAAGAACGTATTTTTCAAATTCTGAATTCTTAAGTGGTTCTCCGTTAACTTTAAATGACCTAAATTTTACAGATTCATTTGCTAATAATTCAATTTTATTAGCATTTCTTTTAGAAAAAATACTCAGATTTACGCTTCGCTCATCGCCAATAATAGTGTCTGACAAAATTGAAATTTTGGGTTTTTCCAAATTCTTCAGCGTGGTAGGAGTATGCAATTTAATGTTTGTTTTGTATTTGCTTGCTGTTGTATTTGAATCATAACTTCCAGCTAAAGGATTGTCTCCCAAAAATTGATACGTAAAATCATCTACTTTGGTGTTATAACTTGCCCAGTAAGCTTTATTTAAATTTGCATCTAAAACATATAAAATACTATTTGGTTGTTTTTTTTCTTCATCATAACCCGCATTTAAAGTTGCTGAAACTAATGCCATTAAACCTATTAATAAAAATAAAAAAGGAATTTTTCGCTGATTCTTATATTGTTGAAAAATTGGAACTAAAAGCACGAATAATAAAACAGTAAAAATTGTACTTACTCCCAACATTTTTAATCCTAAACCAACGGGAAACATTTTTACAAATGGAGAAAAAATAATTAGCGTTGGAATTACTGCAATTGAAAATAATACAACCCTGTTTTTAGACTCGTTAAAAATTAAAACACTTAGTATTAAAAGTGAAATTATAACTGGAATTATAAAAAAAGCAGCTCCTGGCAAATAAAAAGCAATTCCAATATTTATAAGTAACCAAATTAACAAAGGAGCTACGGTTAAATCTTGAGCTGTTCTTTTTTTAAAAAAACCTTTGTAAAAATAAAAACAAATAGCTAGTGTTAAAGAAACAAAAACAGCAATATAGAAATATCCATTATAGGTAAATCCGTGTAAAATATCGTTGTATTGTGGATGAATTTTCAATAAAAATTTCCATCCATAAATGGCAATTAAACTTGAAACTACTAACGATAAAATAAGTGGAATAAATCCTTTTAAAACTCCTGTTGAAGTTAATTTTCTTGTTTTAAATCCAAAAAATAATAAAACAAAAAATAATATTGCAACAATAACAACCATTGGCACTACCCAAGAAAATGGGTAAAACACCATTCCCAAATAAGGAAAATTAAAATAAACAAAATCTTCTTGGGCTTTTAAATTGGTTAAATCAGCATTTGAAAAATAATTTAAGGTTGCAATTAAATAAGATGCCTGATGTTGGAACGAGTTTAAATCCATACGTTCAAAAGAATCTTGAATGGTATGATAGTCGAAATGGTCACCAATAAACGCAAAATTAAAGCCTTCAATATTCCCATCTTCTCTAAAAACAGTCAAATCCGTATCATTCGGTAACATTTTATAAATGCTATACATTAAAGAATTGGCAACTGGGTAAGGTGTATTTGCTTTTTGAAAAGCTTTAATTAAATTTTTATTTCCACCATTTGTTTCAACGAGCATATAACTTGGACCACCACTTCCTCTTGCTTCAAAATTTAAAACAAGTTTTACCTCTTTTGCCCAAGGATGATGGTTTACAAAAGCATTTGCTCCTAACAAGCCTAACTCTTCTGCATCGGTAATACAAATAATAATATCGTTTTTATGACTAGTGTTTTTCTTTAAAAAAGCTCTAATTCCTTCCAAAATAATAACCACACCGCTTCCTGCATCACTTGCTCCTAAGGAAGAATGTGGATTTGAGTCGTAATGCGAGAGCAACAGCAATGCTTTTCTGCTGTTAGTTCCTTTTATTCTTGCTACTATATTTTTGTTGTTTGTTGCGGCTCTCCACTTTTTATTTACAGCAACTTGCTCTTGAATTTCAACAGTCAACCCAAGTTTTTCTAATTCATTAACCAGATAATTTCTCACAACAGTATGTTCAGCAGAACCCGTATAATGTGGTTTTTCTGAAATTCTGTTTAGATGAACCAATGCCTTTTGCGTAGAAAATTGAGTTTCGGGTAAGTTGGTTTCAGTAACTACATTCGGTAATAAAGAGTAAAAACTATAATAAATTGCAGCTATCAATATTAAAATAGAAACGATATTGGTGAATTTTTTTGAAATCATACTGAAAAATTGAGTTCTAAATTTAATTTATTTTTTAGTCTAATTAAAATAAAATGTTAACGTTACATTAAATTAAGCAACATAGCAATAAATAGTGCCTTATAATTTTATGAATTCCGTTATATTTGAAGAATATTTTATAAACTTAATTATGGATAGACGGAAATTTTTTAGAAACGGATCATTATTTGCAATTGGTTCATCATTATTAAATCCCTTTGATTTAAGCGCAACAACTTTAGATGTTGATTTAATAAATAAAAATAAAAAAGCTAAAAATATAATTGTATTAGTAAGTGACGGTATGAGTACTGGAACTTTAAACATGGCCGATTTATACCTTTCAAGAAAAACTGGAAAGGGAAGTAACTGGCTTCAATTATATAAAGAAAATAAGGTAAACAGAGCCTTAATGGATATGGCTTCTGCAAATTCTATTGTTACAGATTCTGCCGCTGCAAGTTCCTCTTGGGGAAGTGGTTTTAGAATAAAAAATGGAGGTCTAAATATTGGAACAAAAGGCGAAGCTTACACTCCAATTTGGCAAAAATTTAAAAAAGCTGGTAAAATGGCTGGTTGTGTAACTACCGTACCAATAACGCACGCAACTCCTGCTGGGTTTTGTGTAAACAGTAAAAGTAGAAACGACCAAGAAGGTATTGCCGAAAAGTATTTAACCCAAAAATTTGATGTAATGATGGGAGGTGGAAACAATTATTTTTCTGCCGATTACAGAAAAGATAAGGTAGATTTGTACCAAAAATTTGAGACTGGAGGCTATCAAGTTGTTAAAACTAGAAACGAAATGTTGAAAGCAACTAATGAAAAACCAATTTTGGGCGTTTTTTATAATGATGGATTACCTTATACTGTAGATAGAAATAACAGCAAGGAACTCTCTGAAAAAATTCCAACATTGGGTGAAATGACACAAAAAGCCATTGATTGTATGAAAAATAATAAAGAAGGGTTTGTGTTACAAGTAGAAGCCGGAAAAGTAGATTGGGCAGCACATGGTAATGATATTGCTGGCTTAATATACGACCAAACAGCGCATGACGAAGCCGTTAAAGTAGCTATTGACTTTGCTGAAAAAGATGAAAATACGCTTGTTATTATTACTACAGACCACGGAAACGCAAATCCAGGTGTTATTTATGGTAAACGTGCAAATCAACAATTTGATAGCATACAACAGTACAGGCATACGAACGATTGGATTTTAAATGGTTTTGGAAAAGAAACTTCAATTTCTCAAATAAAACAAAGAATTGAATACGCTAATAATATTGCTGTTACAACTGATGAAGCGAATACGCTTTTAAAATATTACACTAATTTAAATGCTGAAGATGGATTATACAATCCAAAACATTTACCTTTTAATGAATTAGCAGATATTCAAAAACAACACAATTCTGTTGGGTGGATTAGCATGAACCATTCTTCAGATTATGTTGAACTAGCAATGTTTGGACCAGGAAGCGATTTATTAAAACCTTTTATTAAAAATACCGAATTGCATTATTTAATGCTTGAAGCAGCTGAAGTTGAAAACAGTTAGCAGTCAGTAGACCGAAGACGAGAGTTATCAGTTTACAGTTTTACCTCATTACGAGAAGTTTGCTAAAACGACGAAGCAATCTCATGAATTGGACTTGTAATTATGCTTTAGTTCCAAAGTTACAGATTGCTTCAATCGTGCCTCTTTCGCAATGACAGTTATACTATTCTTTTTTAATTAAAAGATAATAATCGTTTTCTAAAGCAAGATATCCTTGGTTATATATATAATAATAGGTGTTACCAGTTTTAGTAGTATAAATTGAAGTAAAAAAATTGAAATCAAAATTACCATCTAATAATTTAGTTCTGGTAACTTTAGTTTTTCCTGTAGCATTTAACTCACAAAGGAGTCTATGGTTTTTTCTAAGCCGGTTATTAATATTTCTAATTAAGTTTTTACTATCCTTATTTACTTTATTATTGTAAGAATTTCTGCAATAATCAGAACAGAACTTTTTATCTATTCTTCCTTTAAGAGGCTCTTCACATTCTAAGCAATTTTTTTTCATCTAATTTATTTTTATAATTTTCTAGCTTTGGCTGAACTTCTCACTTTCAACTTCTCACTTTTCAATTCTAACGTCTCACTTTCAACTTATCACTTCTCAATCCCAAATATACTAAAAATTATCCGTTTGCAAACGACTACAACCATTTACATACGAAAGTAAACAACTTTCAACCGAATAAAACTTATCACTTATTAAATATTTGCACTGTTGAATTGACCGAATGATATTCAACGTATAAAAACTTATCTTATGAATACGTTAAGAAACAAAGTACAGTTAATTGGAAATCTAGGAAACAAACCAGAAATTATCACATTAGAATCAGGTAAAAAATTAGCAAAATTCTCAATTGCAACAAATGAAAATTACAAAAACTCGCAAGGAGAAAAAGTTACAAATACAGAATGGCACAATTTAGTTGCTTGGGGTAAAACAGCAGAAATTGCGGAGAACTATTTAGAAAAAGGAAGAGAAATTGCCATTGAAGGAAAACTAACAACAAGAAGTTATGATGATAAAGATGGTAATAAACGTTATATCACAGAAATTGTAGTTAGCGAATTATTACTTTTAGGCACTAAATAGCATAAGCTTCAATAAGTATAATACTATACTTTAACAGTTAAAACTTTAATCACCAACCTGTAACAAATCAACTATTTAGCTGTGCTGTTACAGGTTTTTTGTGCTTCAATAATATTATCTCAGCACACTACTTAATTGGTTAAAAATGAATGTGTAAAACTTAACTAAATAAATCTAAAAAACTTATTTAATATTGTAATTTCTAAAACCCATAAAATCTATCAAAAAAAGTGATAAAAAGTGATATTTTATTACGTATAACAGTAAAAGTAGCGCTTAAATAACAAAAAAAAGCGTTAAAAAATGAAAATTTAATAATTTATAAGGAGCTAAGGCATTGTTCTTACCTAATTGATTAACAAAAAACCAGATCTACAATATTTTTTAAACATCTGTGTAATAACATTTTAAATCTATTTATTTATAATAGTATATACATAAGCTAAAAATTTAATAGTTTTTACAAATCAATTATTGCATAATAAAAAAAATTATGTAGTTTTGTTAACTAATTGTAATAACACAAGTTTATTAACCTATTTAAATTTTAAAGAATATTAATTAAAAAGTTACAAAATGAAACATTTAAAAAAATTGTCGGTAGTTCTGATGATGACTACCT
>Ga0193958_1000154_pt1 | contig 30861 bp, 29 predicted proteins | sample FB_1_MG_FD_140320 | JGI IMG/M metagenome (GOLD analysis project Ga0193958, IMG submission 140320) | Microbial mat bacterial communities from the Broadkill River, Lewes, Delaware, United States - FB_1_MG | ecosystem: Environmental > Aquatic > Freshwater > River > Microbial mats | place: USA... | reverse complement strand
GATTGAAAGGAAACTAAATGCGAGGCCCAGAAAATGCCTAGGCTTCAGGCAGCCTGAAGTGGTGTTTAAAGCACTGCGGCAGGCTTCAAAGGGCAGTGTTGCACTTGTGAATTGAATTCGCGCAAAACCATCAGTTATTTCAGAAAAATGCTCCCTAAAAGACATAACATTTATATCTTCCCTCCACTCTTTCATAGAGTAAGAAAGTTCAAATAAGAAAAGAACCTCATTTTCATTTTTACACAAGTCTACGAAGAAGATGTACTCGTATTCATACTCTAATTTATCTACATCTATCGTCAAAAGAGTAAGTAAGGGAAGATCCTTCAAATTTACTTCTTGGAAGTCATCATAAAAATACCTATCACATTTGAACTTACAATTAAGATGTGAATCTTCTTTTGCAATAAATTCGTAAATATCACCCTTACTAATTTTTCCAGATTTTATTTCCATACAGTCCTAAATCTAATAATTTTAAAAAAACAATTCCTGATGTGACAAAGCAGCTCCTGCTATCAATAGTCCTGTGGGCCAATATGTGTCTCACTCGCGTCGAAGCAGCATGAACAGAGGTCGTACATTTCACTTCCTGATCGTCAAGCGGCAACATACTAACCAGAGAACAGAGAACACATCTACTCCAACTGAGCACACGCTTGATGAGCGGGTTTGATTTCGCCATCAAATATCACTACTCAGGCGCCAATGGCAGCCGACAAAACGAAGCCTGCTTTGCCTGTACATCGTAAGAAACCGTCTGATACTCCGGCACCCCACCCGCTGGCTCAACTAACTCATGATGCAAAAACAAATCCGCCGTCTGTAGCGGACGCGTTTGCTGGCTTTCCACATCATAAAGCTGAATACTGGTTTGCTCATCGCCCGCCTCACTCTGCCACTTAGGGCCAACTACCCGATAATCCTTACCCCCTAAACGGAAGATTTTAGAGGAGAATTTATAGCCATCCAATGAGCCATCGTCAATGTCTAAGCGTGCTTCATCCTCATCAGACTTACCCGCCTGTAAGCGTTTGGTTTTAGGGTCAAAGGTGTATTCACCACCTTGGTCTTTTGTCTCTAACACCTTGGCTTCCTGAGTACTACACAGACTATTGAAACTATCGACCGTGGTGCTAAAAGCCACGGTTTCATCATCGCTGAACTGTACCGTCGAGACGCCCATTCCAGTGGTACAAGGTGAGAAAACAATCTCATTGCTCGCTAAATTCCAGAATGGAATCGCGCCACTCGTGTTGCTGCCCTCAGCGGGATAGCTCATCCCTCTCAGATAAACAATCCCTTCTTGCGGTGAAAACTGTAGCTCCGTTTGATGGCTGCGCTCTTCGTAGTTGTCCAGCGTTTGGCTCTGTAGTAGCTTGCCCGTTTTGCTCTCAAATAATTTAAACGTGGCCAGTTTTTTGGAGTCAGACACCTGATATAGCGCGATTTTCTGCCGGTCGCGACTAAATGCAACATTGGATGAAAAGGCAATCGCTTCTGACAAATCCGGGGTTGGTTTGCCACCAAGATCAAGGTCGATGTTGCGGGTGAGATCAGAACCTTCCAAAGTGGTACAGACATTTGGGTTGTCTGCCTGAGCAATGTTTGATGATAGAAGCACTAGTAGTAACGGTAGAATCGGTTTCATTTTCAACACCTTCGTTTAAGTGTTATTAATCGAGTGTTTGGTCTATTTTTGCACTAAGCTTAGTAGACCCCAGCCACAATTGAAAATTCAACGGTTGTTCTTTTACAACACATTTACATTGGCTGGTTACAAGCGATCGATAGCCTGATGGATCTATGACATATCCTTAAGGAGTTAAAAATTAAAATTTATCACGGACTCATAATCAGAGTCCGCTGAGTTTTTATATCTATAAATATCGCTCATAATTTGAGATTTTTGCCGCCAATCGCTGTGCAAGAAACGGACTGGCTTCGCCAAGGGCCTCCAAGATTAACCGCGCTTCACGTTGGTAAGCTGCAATTTTGGCTTTACTCCAATGTGATGGCGGCCGCTGTAGGTTTGTAATGCGGTCGCATAGCTTGACCATCCAAACCTCTTTTGGCTGCAGTTTTATCCGACGTAGGCTGTCTTTCATTTGTTCTGGTTTTGACGGGAGCTGCGTGTTCTTGGTCAGCGCTAACACCCCATCGGCAATATCGCGACCAAAGCGGCTTTCAATGTCCTCGTAAGTGGCGTCGGTATCTTCAATCGCATCATGCAGCAATGCGCAGAGTACAAGCAGATTTGGATTATCAATCGCCTCATGTGCCACTGTAGCGCTCGCTTCCATGGCGACCAGTCCAAGGTGGTTAATGTAGGGGATGTCGCTGGCGGGCAGCGTCTGGACATTATGGATTTCTGAGGCGAAATTCCATGCTTGTTGGTATTTGTCTTGATCCCAGATTTTCATGGGTTATCTCCTGATGCTTAGGTGACTAAACTGATGTTCAACCATATAAAGGATACTCTGTCTCAACAATTTACAGCCTACCGGTCATAGTGGCCATTAAACAGCTTAACACTCAACCTTAAGGCCACAGCCCAATATTGCTGGATACCGATGGCAGTATGGGCTTGATTAGCGTTATCAGATTCACCCACGACTCAGTCATCGCTTGTTATAACTGTCATGACAATGGCTTTGGTCATTAGCCCTAACACAATAAAAAGAAAATACTATGGATCGCGATCTTCCTGTCTTACCTGCTACGGCTTTCATTGGCTGTTTACTTCTGGCTATTTTCGTCTACATGCACAATGTGCTTGGGATTACGCAGACACCTGTTTCACAAATAACCTCTGACGCTGACGGCAAAGTCTGGGCACTTTATGGCGACCAACTCATCCGGTTGCCCACTGACAATAAACCGTTTACCGAGCAGAGCTTATCGCTGGCACCTTACGGCATTCAACGGGTGAGTGGAGAAGTCATTCCTCTGAAAAGTGGCGGCTGGTTAATAAACAAAGGCGGCCAGCAAGCAACCGTTCTGGATAATGTGAAACGACTACTTCGCATGACTGAGGACGAGAATAACAGCGGCCAAAGCAGTCTGTTAAAGTGCGATGCGAGATTAACTGACTGCCAACCGTGGGGAGATTCCGTTCTCAGTTTTGACCGGCCTTGGGGTGGGCTGGCACTGCAAAACGGGCAGTTTCTGATTAACGATCCATCCAGACATAAAGTCTATCTGGTCAATGTGGAAGGCAAGGTATTGGATTCGCTTGGCGGCTTTGCCTTCCCTAATGAAATCCAGCGCGTGCAGGATAAATACTGGGTATTGGATACGAATAACAATCAGTTGGTTGGAATCAAACCTGACGATGACCAGCTGAGCCGCACCGATGAAACCATCAACTTCACCGATATTGAAGGCATTGAAAATCACCACCGGTACCCGTCACACTTTCAGCAGGATGGAAGCGGCTGGTGGCTTTTATCCAATGACCATAATATGGCTCAGCCGGGTTTATATCGAATAAGCGACAATGCACGCCGCTATGGTGCGAGTATTCAGGATGCCAGTGCTTTTTATTTCGATAGTGCGGCCTTGTACCTCGCAGACTATAACACTCAGACAATCAAACGGATTGATCCGAACACAGGCAAAGTCACTGACGTTAATTCGACGCTTTTCGCCAAACAAACTGCACGACTAGGGGAGCAAGTCACCGCCACAATGTATCGCGTCTGGGGAATGATAGCGGCTATTTTAGCGCTTGGAATTGGTCTGCTGTTAGTCGCGATACGAAAATCAAAACCGACAAGCCTTATTACATTTCTCCGACTGCCTACTGGCCATATAAGAATCTGCGAGCCTAATTATCCGGCTGCCAGCGACGATGAAAAACAACAACTGGTCTGGATGAAACCACATGAAGGCAATATAAAAAAGCTAATCAAGCAGAGGAAATACTTAAAAATAATCGGCATTGCGTATCCCGCATTATTTGCACTCGTAATCGCGTATACCTCCTACCTCATCTATACCAAAGGCGGATCACCTAAGCTCCCTCCTCTGTCACTTTTTATCGGATTAATTCTAATGAGTGCCATCCTGATTATCATGAGCAGGATGATGTACAGAATCACAAGTCAGCTAAGTGAAAAGAAGATAGGTGTTATCAATGACACCATTATCGTAGCGACGAAAAACGGAACGACCGAGGAAATTCAACCGTCTGATATTTTCTATACCAACCATCTGCTAAGCCTGAACGGGCACTTCTTTGTAATGCAATCGGCCAAGCTGGTGTTTATGGATAAAGCAGTATTTGAGAGCTACGCCGCTCCGATTATCCAGCAAGGTAAGCTAATCTCACCGGCCAAGTTATTGTGGCTGCTGCTGAAGAAATAACATCTGTTACCCATCACCTCAATGCAGCCAGAACCCTGATTAAAGAAACCGACTACCACCGTCGAGATAATGAACTTGCCGCCCTAAGGAAGGTGAGTGTTATCTGACTTAAGGTAGTCATCATAAAACTACGACGAGCAACTATAATGCGACGTCCCACCAGCCTCAAAAAAATGACTTGGCTTCAGCCTATTATATTTCCCATCAACCTCCTGCGACTGCTCATCATAAGGCTGCGTCATGACTTCTTGTAGCTCACGCACCAACGCGTAATCTCCCGTTGCCGCTGCTTTATAAACCGGTACAACAAACCACTCCCGCAAAACATATTTTGGATTGACGCGCTTCATCTGTCTGGATAGCACCTCATGCGACTGGGAAGACGCAGCATTGTCAATTAGCGCCTTCCATTGCGTAAACCACGCTGACCAACGCTCATCCAACGCTGTCGAGTCGGTATAGAAGCTCTTTTTAAGCGGAGCAATGTCTTCAGGTATCGCTGAGAGTTCGCGGAAGAAAATCGTGTAATCGACAGACGTTTGCATCATAAGCGTGAGCAGTTCATGGAGTAACACTTCGTTAAACGTTTCCAGCCCCAGCTTGGCTGCCCACATCTCATACATTTGAGTTTGCATCACATTTGGAAAGTCACGCTGAATTGCTTCGAGTTGTTGCAAAGCCTCTGTGTCCGAGCCTAGTAAGGGCTTCAGCGCGCTACAAAAACTCGCGAAATTACGTTCCGCGGCTACCGGTTGATTCAGGAAGGAATAATGTTTTCCACCCCCGGTCCATGGTTGGAAATATGGATCAAACACATCGCAGAATCCAAATGGGCCGTAGTCGAGAGTGAAGCCCCCGGCAGCGCAATTATCACTGTTGAAGTTGCCTTGGCAAAAGCCGACCCGTATCCAGTTTGCGATCAGTGACGTCAGGCGACTGCGAAACTCACGCGCTAACTGCACGACTTTTTGTGTCGTGCTGAGCTGCGGGTCGATAACGTCAGCGTACTCACGGTCGATCAGGTGCAATACAATTTGCTCAAGCTCTGCCACCGCCTGTGGGTGAGATTCCCAACGTGCGCGGCGACCGAAAAGTTCGAGTTGGCCAACCCTGATAAATGACGGTGCAACGCGTGTCGAAATGGCAACAGGGTCAGCAACAAGGATATCCGGATCTTGAGCGCGCGACCCTTCTGAGTACCATGGGCGCTTCACTGTTTCAGTGTTCGATACGTACAAACTTAGCGACCGTGAGGTTGGAACACCCAGCGCATGCATGTGTTCCTGTGCTAAAAACTCACGCACGCTTGATCGCAACACGGCACGCCCATCGGCACCACGGGAATAAGGCGTGCGTCCACTGCCTTTGAGTTGCACTTCCCAACGCTGACCATTGATAAGCACCTCAAGCACGGATATTGCCCGACCATCGCCATAACCGTTACCGGTTTTGAAAGGACATTGCTGTATGTATTCTCTGCCATACATTGACAGTGCGTATCCAGTAGCCCAACCTACTTTACGCATCGGTTTCGGCACACCTGAGAGATCGCCGGAAAACAGTTTGATGAAGTCGGCTGATTGCGCCAAATCGTCAGCGAAGCCCAGTTCGTGAAAAAAGCGTGTACTGTGCGTGACGTATTCAGGGCTTTCTATCGGGGTGGGCGTAACCGGTACGTAATGGCCTGAGAAGACCTGACGCGGCGCGTGGTTGGCTCCGCTTGCCTCTGCGTCAGGATCGGGGGTGAGCGTATCCATGAGCGAGTAGTCTGCCAAATTGGCGAGGTCACTGAGCGTTGTTATGGACCGCTTATGGTTTGAGTTCATCATTTGCATCTCAGGTAGGTGGAGTTTTTGTGTCGGTTAGATCATCCGTAGCATTTGTGCCGCTCTACAGAATATTTAAAAGTTGCTCGTACCGCGTTGCCGGGCTTAATTATCCGCTAATCAAGCCTGATCAAACTCAAAACCCACGATATTGCGACTCACTTTACTAAACTCGACACCGATCAAATAAACCGGCTGGTTTAGCCCGCGATACTTATCGACATAGCATTTGTCTTTAATCTGTTGCAGGGCTTTACCTTCGGGCGTTAGCTCCACCACCTTAAACTCAAACAAATACACTTGATTGTCGAACTTCAGGGTCATATCTAAGCGACCATGATTAGTCGAGTCTTCAACTACCACGTCCAAACCCAATGCCGCAAAATACGAGTAAAACACACTTGCGTAATAGCCCTCGTAATTCGCAATCGTATTTTTGGTATACCACTGATTTGGAATACTGGCAAAAAAGGCGTGAAACAATCCTTCTAGCTCATCCAGACTCCCGGACTGTAAAATTTTCAACAGACCCAAGCGATTCTTTAAAACCTTACTATCATCGCAGCCGTAGGCACTTAATAAGCTGATATTTAAGCTGCTTTTCACTTCTAAATTAGGATAACCCAAGGTATAAACCCAGTGACCGAGCATTGGCTCCTGCACATCGTGAATCGTTAAATAACCCGTTTGGAACAACAGAGCTTCGTTACTAATGTGGTCAATATCGAACGCAGATAGCAGTGCTGCATCGGACTGTAAGGCAGCTAAATCAGGGCTGAAAAAGTGGTTCTTAGCGAGGTGGTCAACCAGAAACGTAGGCGTTCCAGTTTCAAACCAGTAGTTTTTGAAGATGCGTTTTTTGAATAGATTCAGCACGTCATAGGGGTTGTAGACATGCTCTCCTAACCAGTTATAACCGTTGTACCACTCCTTGATTTTCTCACGGTCCAAGCCATACAGCTCAGGTGCAAAAACGGTATCAATATCATTATCGGTATAACCGCAAAGGCTGGAGTAGTCCGGCTCAAGAGTAATATCAAAGAGATTATTTAAGCCAGAGAATAAACTGACCTGAGAGAACTTACTCACGCCAGTTAAAAAGGTGAATCGGATATTGGCATCATGATCTTTGATAATGCCGTAAAAGCTGCGCAAGAAATCACGGTTCTGTCGCGAAACCTCTTTTGTCTGTAGCGTATCGAGCAGCGGCTTATCGTACTCATCAACCAGAACCACACATTGCAGGCCCGTTTTTTGATGCAGCTGTATCAATAAATCAGAAAAGCGCCCACTTGGATGTGAAAATTGCGGCTTGATATTGAAATGTTGTTCGAGGTGCGTGAGCTGTTTATTTATATCTTCTTTTAAGTGATCCAAGCTACTGTAATCACCACTACCAAAACTAAAGCGTAGTACGGGATATTTGACTGACCAATCCCATTTTTCATGCACAGCCAAGCCATGAAACAAAGACTCATTACCTTCAAATAACTCTTTTAAGGTATCCAAAAATAAGCTTTTACCGAAACGACGCGGACGGGAAAGGAAGTAGCTAGAACCAGACTCTATTAACTCCGATGCTAGTGCAGTTTTATCAACATAGTAATAATCATCGCCGCGAATCTTAGCGAAAGACTGAATACCTAGGGGAAGTTTACGTCGTTTCATGGTGTGTTAATTGATGGGTAACTGAAGCGTTAAGCTTATCATGAAATATGACTGCGCTAGTTACTTTGGACATCACATCATGCTCCGCCTCGCTTACTACTAAAAATCTATATCGCTTCACGATGGTTTTCCAAAAACCATGCTTTACTTGCCGTAGTCTTGGGCAGGACGGAAACCGAGGTTGAAGCCACGATTGTTAGGCGTACCGTTGTTGCCAAAGGTCAAACAACTCAACAGAGCTGCTTTCCATATCAGATATATTTCAGTGCTCTGCGCTGGGGACAAAGCAATTTACAGCGTCAGATTCCGCTTCAACACCTCAGCCGACGTAATCACACGCTTGGTGCGCAGCAACTCCGGATGTTTTTCCAGATCAGTATAACCAGTCGGCTCTTCAGTACCCGAACTCACTAACCAAGAAATCTCTGGTCTGCGGTCGCCAGCCAGCTTTTTTAACTCGTGCGGCGTTATACCCAACGCTTTGGCCGCTGCGTTATACGTACAGCGCGTCTTCACTTCATTCAAATACTCAACCACTAAGGCAATCTTTTCTTGCATAATAATACGATCCTAAAAAATGGCCTTATCTGACTAAACGAGCAGCATGTTGTGGGGAATCAACAGAACCAATGAAAAGAGCCTTCAGCCTATAGATTACAGACTTAAGCGCTAAAAAAACAATAAGTCCGTAAATATTTAGTTAATTACGGAAAAATCGCCAAGTTATACGAGAAATAGACCAATAAATGGCATGATCGCCAGCGTAATGCCTTGTGATAATCCATAACGATTAGTTGGCGTCATAATCATTGAAGGATGAAACAGGCTCAGGCGCTCAAACTTCAGAGCTTTTAAAACGTCTTCAAGCTCACCTGATGACAGCCCCTCACCTTTATGGACCTTGACCTACTTTGTTCCCTTACCTAATAAAGTGCCATCAACCTCTTTATGATAAAAGCACTGATGCTTGTGGAAGGTTTCAGCCGTCTCACTCGCCTTCCCTTTAAACCGAGGGTCCTGCGGACGCTCATGACTGTTCATAAAGGCCGCCACATCCCAAGCTTGTTGGTCTGTTAGGCTATTGGGTTTACCGAGTGGCATATTAGCTTTTATAAAATCTGCTGCGGTATTAACACGGTGCATACCCGCTCCCCAGTTAAACGAGTCCTTACCCCATAGAGGCGGAAAGGCGTAGCTACCGTTTACCTTAGTCCCTTGGCCATCTGCGCCATGACAGATCGCACAGTTTTCAACATAGACGTTTTTACCTCGGCTAACACTCGGCTCACTCTTAGCCTTTTCTAGTGTTGGAAAACCACGGCCTGGCAGTGCTTTTCCAACCGGTGCCCCGGTTGACAACCAGTAATGATAAGTCACCAAAGCGGTCAGTTCCTTGCTACCGGAAGGCGGTGGCGTGCCATTCATGCTGTAGGTAAAGCAACCCTGTATGCGCTCTTCAATGGTATTAACATGGTCATTTTTAGAACGGTATGCGGGATACATCGGGAATGCTCCCCATAGCGGCGCCGAGTCGGCTTTTCTGCCACTATCGAGGTGACAATTAGAGCAATTCAACTCATTACCGACATACTTGCCACGTAATTGTTGGGTGTTATTAAACAGCGACATGCCATAGCGTACGGCTTCACCAAACTGGTTATCGGGGATATCCTTTTCGTCCGGCGGCACAAATGTAGCCGTGCCAGAAGGTGCAGCAGGTAGCTCAAGCTGGTAGTCTTTATCTTCAGCCATAGCATTAGAGAGTGTTAGCGCCAGCGTGATTGAGGTGAACCCCATTAGCATTTTAATGTTTTCTGCTTTAGTAAACATTTACAACTCCTGAAATAGTCTTTAGTTTGCAGTCAGAGTAAGACTGGCTAAATAAGCGCTCACGGCTTTTATCTCCGCATCGCTCAATCGCACCGCCACACCTTTCATCAGCTCATTGGGGTCGTTGTTTCGTTGCCCGCTCCGCCAGTACTGTAACTGTTGTTCAATGTAGCTTGCATGCTGCCCGGCAAGCGCCGGAAAAGGATCGCCGATACCATTGGCACCCGCACCATGACAGGTAAAACAGGCAGGGATATCATTCGGCCAATTCCCTTTCTCTGCCAGCTTCTTGCCTACTTCCATCAGCGTGTCATCAGTCGCTGCTTGAGCACTGGGAGTGATCAGTTTCAATTTGGAATAATAGGCGGCAACCGCTTTAATTTCCTCATCTGATAACGCGCTGGCAATGGGTGCCATAATGGCGCTGTTACGCGTTGCTTTGGTGAAGTCATGCAACTGCTTCTCCATATAGGCGGGGTTTATACCTGCAAGCCTCGGAAAACTGGCTGCGGCCATACCGGCACCATCCACGCCATGACAGGCAATACAGGCTGTGGCTCCTTTACTATTGCCTTGCGTCGCAAGCGTTTGTCCTAAGTCACTCCCCATTGCCACATGAGAAAAAGCCATAAACATCGTGAGCAAGGTCGTTTTGTATTTAAGCATTAACATAGGCTTTATTAGCTCCATTATCGCGTAGACCTCGCACCCAAAATGAGGCTATAACGCTGGTTACAAAGGAAGAAAGTACCCACTGGCAAGCTATCGAGCAGCTGGGTACTTTCAGTAAACTGCATAACGATCAATCTCATTAAAACCGGACGACTATAGAGTTTGATGGGCCTGTTTTTCTATAAAAATACTCTTTTACCAATACCCAAGCACTTTCCACCAGAGTCCGCCAACTACACCCCAAACCAGCAGATTAACGATACTCATAATCAAACCCATGACCCACCAGTTTTCCATGGACACATAGCCGGAACCAAACACAATCGGCGACGTACCGGTTGCATAATGCGTGAGCGACATCATTAAAGACGATGCACCGGCCAGCAATAAACCAAGGTATAACGGTGGTGCGCCGAGCGCTAAACCGGCTACATAAAACGCTGCAAACATCGCCGTAATGTGAGCGGTAGTGCTGGCAAAAAAGTAATGCGCGTAAAAGTAAACGGCCACTAAGATGATGGTCGATGCAATCCAACCATAGCCCAGCTGCTCGATATTCCCCTCGACCACGTTGGAGAACCAAGCGACCAAGCCCAACTGATTCAGGAAGGTTGCCATCATCACCAGCGCCGAGAACCAGACAACCGTATCCCAGGCCGACTTTTCTTTGAGCACATCCTCCCAGGTTAAGACGCCACTAATTAACAAGACGGACAAGCCTAAAAAAGCCACTGCCGTGGTGTTCACCGCATAGTCAGCACCGAGGATCATGGCCGGTACGCCCGCCCATAAAGTCAGCAGCAGTGCAAATACCGCCACCATGACTTTTTCACCGTAAGACATCGGCCCCATTTCAGCTAATTTAGACTGCGCATAGGTTCTGGCATCTGGCGTGCTTTTGATCTCTGGTGGGTATACGGCATAGACCACCAACGGCACCAACGCAATACACACTAAGCCCGGCAACAACGCGGCCAGCGCCCACGTTCCCCAAGTGATGCTAATGTCAGCCCCTGTCGCATCGGCAATCAGCTTTACGATTAAGGGGTTTGGAGCGGTTGCGGTAATGAACATCGCCGAGGTGATGGGGTTGATATGGTAGCTTACCAGCGCCAGATAATGGCCAATCTTACGAGAGGTACCCTCTTCTGGTGATGAACCAAAGCTAGCGGCAATAGACTTCATTATCGGGTGAATAATGCCGCCACCGCGGGCGGTATTACTGGGTGTAACTGGTGCAATTACTAGCTCAGAAATTGCCAGCGCATAACCAATACCAATGGTTTTTCGACCGAACAAGGAGATGAAATAATAGCCGATGCGGTTGCCCAAACCGGTTTTAGCCAATCCGCGTGAGATAACAATCGCGATACCGATCAGCCAAATTAAGGAGTTGGAAAAACCACTCAGGGCATCTTTAATCGCGCCTGCGGGGCTGTCGTTAGTTACCCCGGTCATTGCGACCAAGGTAATCGCTAAAATGGCAACCGCACCAATCGGCATCGCTTTGCCAATAATGGCGACAATCGTACCAACAAATAAGGCCAGCAAGTGCCATGCATTTGGCGATACACCTTCTGGCGGGGCAACAACAAACCAGAGGAGTAAGACTATCGCAACAGACAACAGCCCCGGAACGACTTTAATATCAGTCCCTTTCATTACAATATCCTTCAATTGATGAGAAAAGCAGCGCCTCAAATTCATGAAATACTGCTAATCGCATGCTAGCCTAGCAAAGCGGGGAGAAAGATGATCTAAGTCATCTAACACCCACACTGCTTTGTTAGGCGCAGACTCCTATTCAGTCAGTATGGTTGGCTCGATATCGACTGGGCAATTCAGGGAGCGGGAAATCATACAAAGGTCATGCGACTTGTGAATAATCTTTTCAGCAGTGCTCTCTTTACCGGCTTCCACCGTCATCACCGGACGCACCACAATGCGTTTAAACCGATACCCTGCTTTACCTTCTTTGACGATTTCACCATCAGCAGTCGATTTATAAGCCTTCACCTCTAATTTGGAAATTTTGGAAAGCAGCAACACATAGTTCGCCAGACAAGATTCAACCGCAATGACCAACACATGCTCCGGACAGAAACGATCACTGTCATGAGGAGAGCCGACCGGCAGTGTTAGCAGTTCACCAATTTTCACCTCGCCTTTTCCGTCTTCACCGGTCCATTCGTAAGCGGTTTGATAATTTAATGGTATCTCACTCATGAGGGATTCTTCCTGTATAAAATGCTTCAATAAAACGGTTGTTTACGCCTCGTAAACATGGCTTTGCTCATTAGCCTATTGGCTGATTATGCGATGCTTGATGATTCGAAAAAACAGTGCTTTAATCATTAACATTATGAAGAAAATCGATTTCTTAGCCTTGGATGGCCGCACACTCAAAACCTTTCTAACGGTACTGGATGAGTCCTCTATTTCAAAAGCGGCCGAGCGGCTAAACGTCACGCAATCGGCGGTCAGCCATACGCTGGATAAACTGCGTATTGCCATGGGAGACCCCTTGTTTGTCCGCTCAGGAAGGCACATTGCAGCGACCGAGCGAGCGATTGCGCTACGTGAACCGGTGCAAAAGGTTCTGGATGGTCTGAGAGGACTCACGAATCAGCACCTATTTGATCCCACGGTTGGCCAACTCGACTATGTGATCGCCGCCAATGACTATCAGAGGGATTTGGTTTTCCCCGGCTTATTGCAGATGCTTAGCGATAAACATATCGGAATTTCCGCCCGATTTATTTCAGCCGGCCTCCCGACTGCAGAAATGCTGCGGGAGGACCGCTGCCAATTTTTGCTAACCCCGTATCCGCCGGAAGGTCCTGATATTTATCAGGTGCGATTATTTGAAGACCGGATGGTCTGTTTTTATGATGCAACAAAAAGACGCGCCCCAGAGACTGTAAACGAATTTCTGGCATGCGATTTTGTGGATGTGATTTTTGAGGACAACCACTCCTCAACCAAGGAATTAAGCACCCTCCTCAAAGTAAAACCAAAGAAACCTAAAGTCGCCGTCAACAACTTTAATGCCGTTTATTTATTTCTGAAAAACAGCAAGATGGTCTCGGTGGGGGTGAGCTCAATGGCTAAGCTGAGTTGCCACGACCTACAGTTCGCAGACTTGCCATTTAAGACTCGTCCCATTCCGATGTACTTAGTCTGGCATCGCCGCAATCATGCTGACCCGCCACACCGCTGGTTCAGAGAAGCAATTCAGGATTACGTGAAGGAGCACATACTGCCATGATCCTGTTTCCGCCTTTATTTCAACTCGATCTCCACGAATGAAAAATCGTAGTCATTCGCGTTCACTACATTATGCTCAACACCGGCCGATTTAAAGTATGATTGCCCCGCCTCAAGCTCTGAAATCTTATCCCCTTCGCTGGTCTCCAGAAGCAACTTCCCTTTCAACCCAGGCACTACAATGTAGTCATAACCATGCATATGCTGACCGGTCTCAGCGCCCGGCGCAAAGCGCCACTCGGTTACAATCACACGATCATTTTCTAACTGATGAACCGCTACCGCTTTTGGTCTATTTGATGTCATTGTAAACTCCTGAAAAATTAAAGTAGGCCGTGCAAAACGGCACACTGACTTGCGAGCCCTAACAATAGCAGATTAAGCCCAAATAGCGCGCCATTTACCTATGCGCCCAACAATGGTAAGTGCTCAATCACATCAGCACCATCCCAAGTCCATACATTATCGCGGGTCAGGTGCACGCCGCCAATCCATCGGTCTGGCGCTTTAATCTCAAGCCAGTTTCGTTTGCCTGACAATACGGCCTTACCCTCGGGAGTAATCATGAGCGCTTGATCCGGAGTGCTAGGTAAGGTTAATCGCTTACCCGCTGGCAGAGTGACCAATGGAGAGGATGAGGTCAGAAATGACCGGAGAATATCCCAGAAGCCAGTGTCTCCCATAAAAACGCGATCCTCCAATGTTTGATTGCCACCAAAGACTTTTCCAGGGCGTTGCTCGCCAGCAGCGATAATGCTCAAGGCCTGTTGCTCTGTTCTAGACAAGCCATTAAACTGACTTGGAAACTCTTCCAGCATGCGGATAATTGCACCTTCTAAAAATGGCAATGCGCTGGTATCTTGCTGTAGTAAAGCGCTCCATTCTTCTGGGGTCGGCTCTCGAAAAGCTGCCCACGCCTGTTTGGCTAATTTAAGCTGAGCATCATCAACGGGAGTTTCATATTTAAAAAGCGAAGACATTTCATCGGGACTCAACAAACCCAAATACTGCTCAGTGCAGATTAGCGATAAACTCACTTGCTCAGCTTTGTGCTCCTGAAACCAGTCTAAGATTTGTAGTAGTTGTAACTGGTCATAAAGGTCATGCTCAAACCATAAAATGACTTTGTCATAATTGTGGTGGGATGAAAGCAGCTCATCTCGCTCGATAAACGATTTGCTGACCGCCTCAAGCTCACCCCAACCCTTTTCAGCAATGAAGCCTACACGTATTTTGGAGAGCGATTCCAGAGATGACGTTTCAGGGACGGGGCCTTCATGCAATACATCCCGCCACGGAAGAAACTCACCAGCAATACCCGCCTGCTGCATTATCTCAACCGCGCAATCGCCATTTGTAATGTTTAGAATATTGCCCATACCGACTCCCAGCGTCGTTACCAACGTTACTACGCCAGATCATACAGGTACAGGCTAAATAGGTGGGAACAAATCACCCTCACCGAGCCCGTGAGGGTGACTGCAAGATTAAGCACCACTACGTGCGGGACTTCTCAAAAGCTGTCCAAGCCGCTTCCAGCTTCTCAAAATTAAAACCTGGCTCTCTGGCAGGCCCAAGAATCAATTGCTCAGTCTCCAGCAGCTTTTCAATCGCCGCTTTCAAATCAGGAATTACCTCCGGCGGGATGACCAATGCACCGTGTCGGTCAGCATGTACCAAATCACCTTCATTCACCGTCATGCCAAACACCGTTACCGGTGTGCCGATCTCACGCACATGCACGAAGGCATGACTCGGACCAATAGAGCCTGCCAGCACTGGAAAGTTTGGCTCCAGATCACCCAAATCCCGCATCACACCATTGGTTACCGCACCGGATAAGCCAAGGCCTTTATGCACAGTTGTGTGTACCTCACCCCACCAAGCACTCACACAATCTGGAAAATCCACATCCTCAATCACCGCTAGACCAGGACGTGGACCATCGGACATCGATCGAAAATAATCCATGCGCCGCTTTCGAACTTCATCCGCAGGGATCGTTGGTGGTGCCAATCCAGCAATTTTGGCGGTTCGGGCAAAGCCTACTACCGCAGGGTCTTCGGGTGCTGATCGCAGCATACTGCCGTGTGTGTAATTGTTAAAGCCGCGCTTGCCTTGTGCCACTTCGATGGCATTGCAAACGGTCGGAGTATCAACGCTTTGCAATAATTCCAGCAGTGCCGGGTCAATTAAGTATTCAGCCATTGTTGTAATGCTCTGGTTGTGAGTTCAGCCTGCTCCAAGGTGGGCAAATGCCCGGCGGCAGGAATAATGGTCAGGGTCGACTGCGGGATCAATTGGTGCATCAGCTCATGGCGCTCCAACGGACACAATTTGTCATGCTCGCCACACAAGATCAGGGTTGGTACCGTGAGTTTACGCAGCGTCGCTTGCTGGTCCGGTCGCGACTGCAAGGCACGGGACTGTCGCTCAAAAACTTGCGGCCCAAGCAGCTCAGCCATCTCCAAACACAAGTCAGGAATCTCGCCAGTATCAGCGCCATCGCTAAGGTAGTTCGGGATCATCTCCTCGCGCATCACTTGAGCCAATCGCCCTTCCCGAACCTTCGCAATCTGTGGCTCGCGGTTAGCACTGACTTCCGGCTTCTCCGCCAGTGGATTAGTATCCAGCAGTGCCAACTTCGCGACTCGGTGAGGCATTTGGCGCACCACTTCCATCGCCACAATACCGCCCATCGATAAGCCCGCTAGTGCAAAAATCGGTGGCGCCTGCTCTAGTATCTCGCTGGCCAATTTACCGACTGTGTCATGGGCCGTTAATGGCAATACTTGAACATTACGATCAGCTGAAAACGCCGCGATCTGTGGCGCAAACAAGCGTTCATCGCACATCATTCCGGGTAATAGCACCAACGGTAATGCCATCGCTAAACCTCCTTTACACCCACGTCGTTGGCCCTGCCGGGTCACCCGTATTGCTCACCCGAAACAAGCTAGCCTCGCCGGTCATTGCAGGTTTAAGGCTATGCGCCAGTTGCGGCGGCACCGCACAGACATCGCCGGGAGCCAATGTGGCGTTCCCGCCCTCCCAACTCAATTGCCAATGTCCACGCATCACCATCAGAATTTCATGGCGCTCACTAGTGTATGGGGTTTCCGCAATCGAGCCGCGCTTGATAAAGTCGATAGCAAAACCCGGGCGGTCTTTAATCAACCCGTTTTCGCTGATCACATTGGCTGCTTGTCCGGCAGCTAACGCCATCATGTCCTGATAGCGAGCCACAAAGCGCGGCACTATTTCACTCACCGCAGGGTCGGCAAGCTCTGCCAGTTCTTCCTCGGTCATCAGTGGCATCGGGCTCACGCCGTCAGGCAGTATTTCACCTTTGGCGCTGTCATACAGACGCCCGCTTTCCGCCAGAATCAGGCCATGATCTTTGGCCCGTTGAATCACTTCGGGTGCCCAGATAACGCCACCACCAGCATCATCACCACCCAAGATCGACATAATCATGCCGTAGTCAGTGCCGATGTTTTCAAAGCCGCGAAATACCGCAGTCGGAATATTAAAAATATCCCCTTCTTCCAGAATCACCTCGCCGGTGTCGCCATGGCGTCCCCAGAAAAAGCGCCAGCGTCCTTTGAGGACAAAAAAAGCCTCCGCCGTGCGATGGGTATGCAGGCTATTAAAGCAGTTTGGCGGTTGTCCGGCGGCGCCAATATTAAAGCCCGGTGTCTCTTTGATGTGTACATGTTGATCCGGACTTTCCGATACGCCACCGCCAATAATCGTGAAGTTTTCCTTCTGATCACTGCCCGGTGTGTGCGCATCGATAAAGGCGGTCTTGCATGGTACTAAATCGCCGTAGCGAACAATCCGCTGCTCCATGTCCTGAGCGCTTAAGGATACTTGCGTCATGCTGAGATTCCTTCTCCGGTTTGTAACAAAATCTGTTTCCAGATAGCCGTTTCATCAAAGATGGCAAACTCACGGCGAATGCCCCAAGGGCCATATTCCACATGACAAATGCCCATGATATATACCTCGGTATTGGTCGGCGTACCAAAGCGTCCCCAACCATCGTGCTTACCGTGCAGGGACCAACGAATCGCCGCCCGTGGTGGCATCATCGGGTCATCGCGCCCAATCTGATGGTGAATTTCAAACTTGGCATTGGGGAACGATGCACGCAGCCCCATCCAGAATTGATCGACTGCCGGATAAGAATGACTGGTTTCACCACCGGGATATTCCAGCTGGCAAGCCCGATCATAATCCCGCTCGATCGCGGCCATATCAGCATTCATCATCGCCGTTAATGTGGCGGCATACTTCTCGCCCCATTCATTGTCGTTGCCACGCCCTTTATATGGTCCTTCGATATCAATATCCGGCGTGAATGGTTTGACGCATTTGGCTGCGCCCCCTTCACGATTAATCAAATCCATCGCGAAAGCTTTTGGCTCCCAGCCCATTTGTTTAACGATTGCAGTCTGGTCGCGAATCAGCCACTCATCATTGATTTGATTATTGATGGCATGGCAATCTGCAATGATGCGATACGTGAGCTTTTTACCCGTGGCTTTGCCATACATGCCGTCATGCAAATGCGTGGCCGTGGTAATCAGACGATGGGAAGACAGCATCCCAGTCTCTGGCGTGCCCGACCAAATGACATCCTCACCCAGCAAGGTCCTATCCGGAAACTCCGCAAGTGTGGCCATTGTCGCGCCGATAACCCCTTGGTTTCCTTTGACCACAGCCCCCGGGGAGCGCACCGGAATATCCGGCGAATAATAATGGTGCAGCGTCGCAATACCACGGTCTTCCCAGATCTCTTTGGTAATGCCGATAATGTAATCCGGGAAATCTTTCCACTTCGGATCAAAGCCTTTCATACTCATAACTATTCCTCGAAACTGCAGCGACTGATCACAGCGCTGGCAGTATTTATGTAGATAACTAACCCGCCGTCCAACCACCATCAATTAACAGTGATGTGCCGGTAATTAATGCCGCCGCGTCGGATGCTAAAAACACCACGCCGCCCATAATGTCTTCAACTTCCCCCACACGCCCGAGCTTGATTTTTGACTCAATCCAGGCACGTCGCTCAGGGTCTGCCAACGTCGGCGCAGCCAATGCCGTTCGAATAAAGGTCGGGCAAATGGTATTAATGCGAATCTGGTCAGGCCCCCATTCAATCGCCATGGATTTGGTCATGCCTTCCACTGCATGTTTACTGGCGCAATACACCGCGCGATCAACGCCACCCACATGCGCCATCTGACTGGAGATATTAATAATGCTGCCGCCTTTGCCCGCCGCTGTCATACCGCGGGCAACTTCTATACTCAGAAAATAAGCAGCGCGCACATTAATATCCATCACCGCATCGTAGTTAGCTGGAGTGGTATCCAGCGCTGCCGAATGACGTGCCAAGCCCGCACTGTTCACTAAGACATCAAAGGCATCACGCTGTGCCAAAGTGGTCCTAACCGCGTCAAGATCGGTAATATCCAGTGCAACCGCTTCAGCGCTATAGCCCTGTGCCAGCAAGGCATCGACCAGTTCATCTAAGGCATCAACCCGGCGCGCCGCCAGCGTGAGCGATGCACCGGCCTCAGCCAACGCAACCGCACAAGCCAAGCCAATACCAGATGAAGCGCCAGCAACAAAGGCGCGGCGACCATCTAAACGAAATGAAGGTGTTTTTGGTAATTGCATGATTAAACCTCTGGAATCGGGAAATGAATGCCGCCCATATTCCGCGCCTTATTAAACTCCCGCAAGCGTGCAAACACATCCACACCAAGCTGCGCATACAGACTCAGTAAATCAACCAATACCCAGTTCTCCCGAATCAAGCCATTTTCAATACGCCAGAAGTCGAGCGAGCGTAGAGTAATTTTCTTACCGGTCGGTGCAATCCCCAGCCAACCATCGGCACTCAAAGTCTGCGCCATATTGGGCCAACCTGTCACGGCTACATACTGGCTATCCCCAAAAAAGTGATGAGTGATTTCATCCTCATGCTGACCACGATCCGGCATCGCATTTAAAAACGGAATCTGATGCCAGTTTCGAAAACCGGATGCACCTCGGGCGGTACCAATACCCGCCGGGCCATACCAACTCATTTTCGAGTGCCAAAAGCGTTCCATTTGCATCACTTCAGGGCCACCTTGCGCGGGATGCTTAACCAGATACTCCAGCATCTCGACCACATGCTGACACGATGCCGCCGAGCGCTCAGCGTCATAGCCACTGGTGACAATGCCATCCATCGTAGCCGGTGCCGGAACCAACCACTCACGGCCTAAACTCGGAGCCATTGGCCAGGCATTTGCCTGCATCATCAACTCAGGAATATCCCAAAGCGCCTGCACCTCCACGACCTGATCATTTTCAAAGCGATAAAACTCATGAAAGCGCATGCCCACCTGATGCCCCGTGGGCGGGATATCCAACCACGGCTGCACAAAGCTGCCCGTGTAAAACCCGCAACAGCCAACCCAGTGAACGCCTTGTTCTGTGCTACCTGCTATCACAATCGTATCGCGACGCTCCAAATCAGGAATGGCCTGCTGTAAAGGCTCGAACACCTTTGTGAACAACACATCCGCCCCATCCATGGTTTCAAATGGATAGCTCAACTGAATTTTGGCATCACTGGCAAATAGCGCCGCCAGTGTTGCCTTCACATGCCCGGCATCGTAATCATAAAGCGCATCACGTAACGGCTTAAGCAAGGCCTTGTGATGGGAGTGAATATCGCTGGCCATCATGATTACTCCGCAGCACCGGCATAAGGCACATCTTTACCACCATAGCGACGCACGCGGATATTGGCTTGCTCGCCATGTCCGGCAAAGTGCTCCAATGCGCACAGGCGCGAACAGTATTCGCCCACTAATGCTGAAGCCTCATCCGTGGTAATCCGCTGGTAGCTGTGAGTCTTAATGAATTTACCCACCCACAAACCACCGGTATAACGACCGGCTTTTTTAGTCGGCAAGGTGTGGTTTGTGCCAATGACTTTATCGCCATAAGACACGTTAGTACGCGGCCCGAGAAATAGAGCACCGTAGCTGGTCATGTTCTCCAGAAACCAATCATCCCGATCAGTCATCACCTGCACGTGTTCCGACGCATAAAAATCTGCTTGCTCCAGCATTTCCTCATAGGTATCACAGACGATCACTTCACCATAGTCTTCCCATGATTTAGCCGCTGTATCGGCGGTTGGCAGGATTTTCAATAAGCGCTCAATTTCGCTCATCGTGTCCTGCGCTAACTTTTCAGAATTGGTTAACAACACCGCTGGTGAGTTATAGCCATGCTCGGCCTGCCCTAATAAATCCGTCGCGCACAGCTCGCCATCTACCGTATCATCAGCAATCACCATGGTTTCAGTTGGACCGGCAAACAGATCGATCCCTACCCGCCCAAACAGCTGGCGCTTAGCCTCTGCTACAAAGGCATTTCCAGGACCAACCAGCATATCCACCGGCTCCATTGTTTCAGTGCCCAGCGCCATTGCGCCAACCGCCTGCATACCACCGAGCACATAAATTTCATCTGCGCCCGCCAAATGCATCGCGGTTACAATCGCAGGATGTGGCTTTCCCTGATACGGAGGCGCTGCCGCAACCACTCGCTTAACGCCGGCTACTTTCGCAGTGAGCACACTCATGTGCGCCGAGGCCACCATTGGGAATTTTCCACCCGGTACATAGCAACCCACCGAGTTCACCGGAATGTTTTTATGCCCAAGTATTACGCCTGGCAAGGTTTCAACTTCGACATCCTTCATCGAATCACGCTGGTGCTGGGCGAAGTTACGAATCTGGGTTTGAGCAAATTTAATATCTTCCAAATCGCGCGCCGATACCTCAGACATCGCCTGCTGAATCTCAGCCTCACTTAAGCGGTAATTTTCCCGATCCAACTTATCGAATTTCACCGATAACTCGCGAACCTTGCGATCACCCTGCGCTTCGATCTCGGCCAATGTGGTTTCAACAATTGCCCGCACTTTCGCGTCATCTTCACCGCGCTCTGCAGCACTCTTCGCTGTCTTTAAATGTCTGATCATTTCTCTCTCTCCGCTCTAAACTGTTGGCGGGGTCTTTTCACCCCGGTCAAATGCTTCCCAGCCTTCGCCGTCGAAGCAGTCTTTGCCTAACTGCGCCATAACATGGGGGAAATCCACCATCACCCAGTTATCAACAATCTTTTTATCCACCACTTTCCAGAAATCCATATAACGGATTTCAACGCGCTTACCCGTGGCGGCAATCCCCATAAACTCACCAGAGTGGGTGACTTCCTGACGTCCGAATGCCGCTGCCCACTCCCCCATATACAAGCGTGCTTCATCCACACACACCTTGTCGGAGAAGGCTGCCTGAAACGGCTTCTGCCAGTTATCCTGAAACTCCTGTAAACCGTTTTTAGTGCCGCAACCGGTATTGCCCATCCAACGGAAACCTTCGGTAAAAAACTCACCGATATCGGTAATACGATGGTCGTTTAAGCCATCGACCATGCCCTCAATCACGGCACGCGTTTCATCGGTTTTAGACAGGTCGGTATCTTTGCTTAAAACGGCCTGCTCTGGTCTGCTACCTTTCATAATTCACCTGTGTTTATCTGTTGATTCAGTTATCAATTAACCCTTTACCGCACCCGCTGTTAATCCACTCACGATCTGCTTTTGGAACACCATCACGAGTAAGAACAATGGCGCGATAATGGAGACTGCTGCGGCAACCGCTTCAACCTGATCGGTCGTTGTGGTTTCGCGATTAAAGTAACCTGCAATGGCCGGCACCATGGTTTGGTTCTGCGCATCCAGTAGTAAAGATGTCACCAAGAAATCGTTATATGCCAAGAGGAAACTAAATAAACCGGTGGTAATTACACCCGGCCACATCACCGGCATAATGACGCGTCGGAAGGCTTGGAAATGCGTACAGCCATCAACCCGTGCGGCCTCATCCAACTCATTCGGAATACTTTGGAAAAAGCTGCGCAGCATCCAGATGGTGAATGGTTGATTGATCGCAACCAATACCGCAATTACCGCCCAGGGCTGACCATAAAGTGTTGGGGCTGCATCACCAAAAATCGGTGCCAGCCACTCAGAAGAGCTGATAAATACCGGTAAATAACCCGCCACTAAAACGGAGTGCGGTAAGGCACGGAAAATCAAGGCAATGATCAATAACCAGAATGCCAGATTAGAGCCGGAGCGAGCCAAGCCATAACCTGCCAAAGTACCCACCGTGAGCGATAGCAGCACAACACCTGCTGTTACCAGCAACGAGTTAACGAAGTTGCGATAGAACTCATTATCAACCCATACCGCACGGTAGTGCTCTGTCGTTAGCCCCAGTACCGGATCGCCCAGTGAGCCAAGCGAACTATTAATCGCACTCATCAGCGATGGCAAGACTCCGAAGAAGACCAACACAAAGGCCAATGCCAGCACCAGTGAGCCAATAATCCAACCCAGCCAGCTCTGATTCCAGGGCGCATAGCGACGTACCTGACCGGGTAGCCATTTAGAGGCCAGCCGCATGGTCAGAAAAATAACCAGCAGGCCCATCACAATATCCGGAATGGATAAGCCTTTGCCAGCCGCCAAGGTTTCCGGCCCGTAGATCACTGAAAGTGGGTTTGAGGCAAAAGCATCAACTGGTACTTTGAAGCTCATCACTCCGATCCAGAAGATCGGGAATGCTGCAACCACACACCAGATGGCTAAAAAGCCACCGGAGAACAACCGCAGGGATATCGGTTGACGTAAGGCTCTAGGTGTACTCATTAGTGGCTCCCCCGTTTGTGGTCATTCCAGGTACGTTTTAGTAGTGGAATCAATAAGAAAACAATACCAATCATCGTCAGCATGGCGCTGGCTGACGCTCTTGAAATCGAACGGTTACCGCTGTCATCTGGTGTTAAGAAGTCATACGTCAGCCATTGCAGAGAAATCACATGCGCCTGACTAGAAAAGCCCACGATTTCCTCAAACACACGGTAACAATCCATCAGGTGAATCAGCGCAATGAACACAATCAACGGCATCAGATGTGGCACTACTACATAGCGAATGCGCTCCCAACGGCTCGCGCCATCCACGATCGCACTTTCCAGCGTATCCTGATTCATGGTTTGCAAGCCTGCATAGAAGATCACAAAAGCAAATGGGGCAACATGCCATACCCGATAGAACAGCATGAGTATCTCGATAGTCCAAGCTTGAGCAAACATGGCGATATCACGCTCTAAGAGATTCTCCAGCATGGCCGTCATAATGCCATCCCCGATAAACAGCCAACGAATCGCCAACGCGCCAATCACGGGGGTAATAATAAACGGTAACAAGGTGATAAAGATGACCGGCCCACGTATGTACTTGGTCACATTATTTACCGCGATGGCCAAGGAAAGCCCGATAATAATCACCAGCGGTAATGTCATTAAGGTAAAGGTGAGCGTAAAGCGCAGCGCTTTCCAGAAATCAATATTCAGGATCTCAGACCAGTTACCGCTGTCCATAATTTGCCCAAGCTTATCAACATCGAGAATATCCCGATAACTCTGAAAACCGACATACTTTGTCTGCATCAGGATATCGCCATTCTCATCAAGCATGGCTCGCGACTTTTCTTTAGTGGTGCAGGTCTGGGTTAAGAAACCGGGCGTACAGACTTCTTCTGTCACCGTTTCATAAACCGGCTGCGTATGATAAAAGCTTTGTACGAACACGCTGACTAATGGTGCGGCAATAAACAGAAGCATCATCAGAATCGACGGCCCTACAAAGGCAACGAAGGTTTTAAATTTCATAATTGGGAACCTCCCTGATACAAAGGCGTAAGGGCATAGTCAGCTCCTGAGTCCGGCTGTGTGAAAGTTTGAAATTACCCGCTTTATCTGACGAAGCAGCACAAAGCGGGGTGTTACATAACGCGGAGTCGGTTGATACTCTTGTTAGAGTAAACCACCCTCTTTTGCCGCTTTGGTGTATTCACTTTCAATATCGGCTAACGTCGTTTTGGCATCTTTATCACCGTTTAAAAATGCAGCCACGCCATTACCCAGCGCAGAGTGCATCATGCCGTGTGCTTTAGATGCAGGATAAGCCGGTGCGCCAGCCTCTGCCGTGGCCACAGCACCTGCTGCAATACGGGTTGGGCTATAACCTTTGATTAACCAAACGGCCACATCATTATTGGCTTTCACCATCTCTTCATCCATCCCTTCCATCGCGACTCTAAAGGCATTTCCAGCTTCCTCGTCGGAGATGTTCGCGGCAATGGTGATGCCATCCCACCAGATGGTTGTTGCAGGCTTTCCACCTTCCATTGCAACGGGCGCAGCGGCCATAGCAACCTTACCCACTACTTTGGATTCTTTCTCATCATCCATAGCGCCCGCGCGGGATGACCAAAGGTTGGCCATGGCGATTTTGCCCTGCTGAAACTGCTGCTGTACGTAGGTAGAGTCGGATACCAGATATTCAGGGTCCATGTATTCGGTCAGCGCTTTCATCATTTCCAGTGTCTTAACGCCGGCTTCGTTATTGATCGAAGCTTGGTTGCCTTCACTAAAAAACTCACCGCCAAAACCCATGTACATATTGATGAAATCTTCTCCCAGATTCCAACCTGTTTTAAAGGTAGCGCCCAACGGATACTCAACCACACCGGCTTCTTTGATTTTCTTCGCTGCAGCTAATACTTCATCATAAGAGGTCGGCACGTCGATACCCAAATCCTTCAGGATATCTTCGCGGTACATCAAGTGCTGAGTGTTCACCATCATAGCGACGGCCATGGTTTTACCATCGATTTTGATCAGTTGATTCGGGGTCAGGTTTTGTCCGTACTTCTCAACCAAATCATCCAAAGGCCGCACCAGATTATCCGATAACAGTGGGATCAACGTCGCATTGGCAACACCACCAATATGATACAGCGCTGGCTTCGCTTTCAGTGCTTCAGGCTGCTTGGTTCTGAACTCCTGATCAAGTTCTGCCTTAACATTGCCACACTCTTCCATCGCGGCAGTCACTGCTTTCCAGGCTTCAAAGCTGGCTGTTAGCGACTTAACTTCGGTTTTATTTTCAAAGGCACACTTTGCCAATACCGGGCCAGAACCTAATAGGGCCACACCCAATGCTACTGCTAATATTCGCTTTTTCATTTGCTAAACCTCTGGTAAAAATTAGACTGCCTGCAAGCGCTCACCACTGTTTTTATCAAACAGATGACACACTTCCGCGGCTACGTTAAGGCCTATCGGCTCACCAATCCCGATTCGATATTCCTTGTCTGCTTTGACTGACACCATTGCCTCACCGACCCGGACCGCCACCATCGTGGCGTCGCCCAGTAATTCCATGCTGTAGACAGGTGCCTGAATCTCAGCATTGGATTGATCTGCAACCTCACTGACATGCGCATCCTCCGCACGGAACCCCAAGGTTACCGCGCCAGATATTGCAGGGTTTAATCCTTTGATAACGACATTCGGCGCTGTAAATACACCACCCTCAATCTCGCCCTGCATTAGGTTCATCGCGGGAGAGCCAATGAAGCTTGCTACAAAGGTATTTGCCGGGTTGTTGTAAATATCCGTTGGCGTTCCGACTTGCTGGATTTCGCCAGACTCCATAACCACCACGCGGTCGGCTAATGTCATCGCTTCAATCTGATCATGTGTCACATAAATTGTGGTCACTTGAAGTTCGTGTTGTAGATTTTTCAACTGGGCTCTGGTGGATACACGGAGCTTAGCATCGAGATTGGAAAGTGGCTCATCCATCAGGAATACAGTAGGCTCACGCACAACGGCCCGCGCCAGTGCTACCCGTTGACGTTGTCCACCGGATAATTCACGGGGAAAACGCTTCAGTAAATCACCCAGCTCAACCATTGCTGCGGCGCGGTTAACGCGTTCATCGTGGGTGGCGGGGTCAACTTTACGGACTTTAAGCGGGAATCGGATATTTTCGTAAACAGTCAGGTTGGGATATAAGCCGTAACTCTGGAACACCATCGCCACATCGCGATCTTTGGGTTCCAACTTATTGACAACCCGATCCCCAATTCGAATTTCACCTTCGGAGGGATCTTCCAAACCAGCAATCATCCGCATCGTTGTAGTTTTACCGCAGCCGGATGGCCCTAAAAAGACAATGAATTCACGATCTGCAATATCCAGATTGATATTGCGAGCGCCATAGACCTTGCCCCAGCGTTTTGACAAATTTGATAATGTAATACTAGCCATAGACGTGGCTGACCTCCGTTGAATGGGGCAATGTGCCGACTGAGTTGTTATTTAACTTGCCATATCTTGCATACGAATGCAAAATATTTTTTAGATCAATAAACAGGAGTTTCAATTGAGTCAATTTCAAGCTGCCAAACAACTCGTTCGTGACTACTTCGCTGACATGGAGCAAGCAACTCCTGACACAGTCACGAAAATCTTAAAGCAATACACCAGCGACGACTATTTGTGGCGAGGAGTCTATCCTTTTCGGGAACAAGCCGGTGCTGAGGCTGCGGCTAACAGTTTTTGGGTTCCCCTATTGCGCTCACTCACTCGCATGCAGCGACGTCAGGACATCTTTATCGGTGGCAAGAATGCCTACGCCGATGAGCAATGGGTGATGAGCATGGGTAACTTTATGGGGCTGTTCGATGCCGACTGGTTAGGCATACCCCATACCCGAAAAATCGTTAATTTACGCTATGCTGAGTTTAATTGTGTCGAAAATGGGAAAATTACAAAGACCGGTTTATTCGTTGATGTGATTGGTCTCATGGCACAGGCCGGTGTTTACCCGTTGCCGCCCGCTACCGGTGTTTACTATAACTACCCCGGCCCACGTACCCATGATGGCCTACTGTTTGAGGACGCCGACCCCGAAGCAGGCGAGCAAACATTAGCGCTGGTTGGACGTATGGTGGATGACCTGACCGAACTCAATAAAAGCGGCTCAATGACCTGCCCGCCTGAAATACTAGAACGCACCTGGTCAAAAGATATGGTGTGGTACGGACCGGCTGGAATTGGCGCGACATACACCATTCCACGCTATCAGGAGCAGCATCAATTGCCCTTTCGCCAAAGCCTTGCCGACAAGCAATTCAATGGTCATGTGTGTCGCTTTGCAGAAGGAGATTATGCCTGCTTCTTTGGCTGGCCTAATCTTTCTAACACACCGATCGGGGGTTGGCTGGGATTACCTGGTGGTAAAGTCAATGCCACCATGCAAGTGGCCGACATCTACCGTCGTGAAGGTGACAAGCTAGAGGAAAACTGGATATTCATTGACCTGCCCTATTGGTTGAAACAACAAGGATTAGATGTTCTGGAACGTACGGCAGGAATCATGAACCCTCAATAGTCGTTCGCGTAGAACCTCGCACAATCAGGCTAGCCGCCGTAACCCGCTTGGTTGCGGTGACTTGCTTGTGCTCCATTTGTTCCAGCAAGATTTCTACCGTCGCAGCAATCATCTCATCAACTGATTGCTCTACGGTCGTCAGATTATACGACGGCCAGCCAGCTTCGGGAACGTTGTCATAGCCAACAACTGAAATATCCTCCGGAATCTTTAGACCAAACTCTCCACGAATCACATCCATAACGGCAAAGGCCATATGATCATTCGCAACAAAGATGGCATCCGGTGTACCGTCAGATAAAATGGCTCTGGCTGCAATCGCCGCATCTTCAAAAGTATAGTTTCCTACGGTGCGGCGACTAACGTGCAAACCCGCTGCCGCTAGCCCCTCATTAAAGCCTTTCTCACGCTCAACGTTGGTTGATGAGTTTTCCTGACCGGCAATAAATGCGATATCTTTATGCCCTTCACTCACCAATAACTCAGCCAACAAACAGCCACCCCTGATGTTATCGGAAACCACCGCACTGGCCTGCGAATCAGGAATGTAACGATTAAACAGAACCACCGGCACACCAAGGCCTGCGCATTCCTGCGCGATGTGTGAAGAGAGCGTCACCGAAGCCATCACTACACCATCAACCTGATATTGCAGAATTTCCTTAATCACTTCATCCTGCTGACCGGTCTCGGTCATAAACAACAAGACGTGATAGCCCTCAGCCTGCAAAGAGCGTGATAACTTCTCGATAACGATCGGATAAAAATGGTTCTCCAGATAAGCCACCACTAAGCCAATAATTCTGGATCGTCCACTGATGAGCGAGCGCGCTAAAGCATTTGGCCGGTAGCCTAGCTCACGTGCCGCAGCTAATACCCGCTCACGGGTTTTCTCGGAAACACTGGCGCCGGGCGTAAACGTCCGGCTGACTGCTGACTGCGATACATCCGCAAGTCTGGCAACATCGGTTGAAGTTACTGAAGATTTGGTCATAAGATTCAGAGTTGTCGTTCTGCTGATTTGCCAGTATAACCAAACCGCTGCAACTGTACACGATATGCTTAGATCAAAAGGGAGAATGTATGGAACGTACCCGCTCTATTTATCGGTAATTTGTTAGCAAACAATCGATATCCACTAATTATTTCAAAAGCTAGGAAGCCCACACTTCCTCACAAGCCACCGCCTCAGTTTCAATACCAGACAAAGCCGGCCACAACTATTCACCATCGGTAAGTACAAGCCTAGCTGAGACTGTAACTAATTTTGTGTAACTGCCTATCCCACGCTACTCTATCGAGAGTAAAGGGCAGGCAGATGCAAATGAACAAAAAAGAGCTTGAAGCTTTCGCCAAGGAAGCAGCCAAAGGCATAAAGACGCCCGAGGATTTGAACGAATTCAGTCAAATGCTGAAGAAGATTACAGTCGAAGCGGCACTCAATACAGAGCTGGATGAACATCTTGGTTATGAGAAGCATCAGACATTCAGTACCCGTAACAGCCGTAATGGCAGGAGTCGTAAGCAGGTCAAAACGGAAGACGGCATGTTTGATCTCGAGACGCCTCGTGACCGAGATGGCTCGTTTAAGCCGCAGCTGGTCAAAAAGCACCAAACCCGCTTCACCTCCATGGACGATAAAATCCTGTGGCTGTATGCTCAAGGCATGAGCACGTGAGATATCGTCAATGCCTTCGATGAATGGTACGGCGCCAAGTTCTGGTTAAGCGTCCTCACCGAACTGCAGCAACGCGGAGTGGAAGATATTCTCATCGCCTGTGTTGACGGGCTTAAAGGCTTTCCCGATGCCATTAATACAGTCTTCCCGCAGACCCAGATCCAACTCTGTATCGTGCACATGGTGCGCAACTCGCTGAGATACGTTTCCTGGAAAGACTACAAGGCGGTGACTGCGGATCTAAAGCGTGTCTACCGCGCTGCGACAGAAGATGAAGCCTTGCTGGAGTTAGATCGCTTTGGGGAAGCCTGGGACAGCCAGTACCCACAAATTACTAAGTCATGGCACGCTCATTGGCAGAATCTGAATACGCTATTTATCTACCCGGAGGATATCCGCAGAGCCATTTACACGACCAATGCGATTGAGTCACTTAACAGCGTCATTCGCAAAGCGATTAAGAAACGCAAAATATTCCCCAACGATGATACCGCCAGTAAGAAATGGACCATGCCGATTCGGAACTGGCGTCAGGCGATGAGTCGTTTTATGATCGAGTTCGAGGAACGCCTCGAGAAGCATATTAACTAACTGGCAGTTACACAGAATCTGTTACAGGGTCTAATAGCTCAACCGGTGTCAAAACAATTACCGGTATGGTCACTAATATGAGGACGCCTCTGGTGCGTTACTGGACAGCTAGAGTCATGAAAGTGCGGGGGGCTGATAAATTGCCAGCTTCCTAAACGCTATACAAAAAAGGTGAGTCAGGAGCCTATTGAAATTCCCAATTGTCTGAGTAGGTAATCGATAGGCTTATCTGACCGTTATCATCGACCTTTTTGTGCGTAAGCCAGTTAGCTGAGCAATGTCACTGTCACTCGATAGTTAACTATCAGGAAAAAACGTTAATGATGGTCTGTGAGCCGCCCGGAAAACCTAAAGAAGTTTTGTTCCGTAACGCCCAAGGAAGCCACTAAGTGAGCTGGAAGCACCGAGAATTACTATGGCGCGTCCAAATAAAGCAAAGCTTATCTGTACTAGCTCAGACTTGATCTGACAGTTACCCGTCTTTTACCGGTGTCTGTCAGGTTAGATTTGAGCTAAGTTCTTTTCAACCCAAATCGTTTTTCCATCAAGCAATGTCTCTATGGGGG
>Ga0193958_1000152_pt1 | contig 30978 bp, 33 predicted proteins | sample FB_1_MG_FD_140320 | JGI IMG/M metagenome (GOLD analysis project Ga0193958, IMG submission 140320) | Microbial mat bacterial communities from the Broadkill River, Lewes, Delaware, United States - FB_1_MG | ecosystem: Environmental > Aquatic > Freshwater > River > Microbial mats | place: USA... | reverse complement strand
GCCTGCGTGGGAATGCTCTCTTGGACGCGTTGCGTCCTCTTCTTTGAGCTGCCTCTATGCTAAAAAATATGGGCAGGTTCATGACGCAACGCGTCAGGGAAGGCATTCCCGCGTAAGGACACGCCACTGCCATTAAGTTAAGGGGATTATCTGGCTTCATGCACTCCGCGCTGGAATCCCGTCCCTGACGCTCTGCGTCATCTTGCTTAAAGCTACCAAGGTATCAGCTTAAGGGGAATATTGCTTTTAAGCCTTAACTTAATGGCAGTGGCGTAAGGACACGCGGGAACGAGAGGGGGGAATATAAGGTACCGTGGCACAGCTATTCCACCCTACGGATCACTCATACTTTCCTTGTTAAAACGTGGTGTATGAGAACCAGATAATCCTTAACTTAATGGCAGTGATGCTCTGCGTTGTAATGCTAGCTTAATATCCATTTTTTGTAGGGTGGTAATAGCGCAGCGTATTCCACCATTTTCAAGGAATATCTTAGATTACAAGCCTTAACCTTACCCTGATTTAATTCATAAATATTAAAAAAGGGGGGCGTTGCCTCCCATTTTTCCCCTTTTGTTTTCCAGTCTATTTCTATACATTTAAAAATGTGCTTAGAAAGGTAAATGATAATGTCAGTAAAACAAGTTCCAAAAGAATCTTGGAAAGAAATATGCCACCCCTTTTATTTATGTACTGTAAATTTATACCCTTTAGATCTCGAAGATAAATGGGGGATTAAATTTTTTAAATATCAAGAGTATGGATGGATTAGGCTCTGTTTGTGCCTCAGTAATAGATATTGATGGTTCACTTTTATGGCTGCAAGCCGCTGTTGATGAGACAGGTCAGTTACGACGAATCAATGATGATGAAGATTCAGTAAATCAAAATAGAGAATCATATAAAATATATGTAAATATATTGAGTTATGAGCGTGATTCAAAACTTGTCTTGCTAAAGCTTTGTAATGAGCTGAATATTAACTGTGATCAGCTATATGATTTTAATAGTCAACTTGGGGCTGCAAAATGGCTACTTACTCGTCTTGATGATAATAATAATGAAATTGAAATGTACCATTTTTTAGAAAAATCTTGTGCCGAATATGTAAGGGAACAATATGAGAAAAAAGGTCATAAGCAATCCTATTTTGTTCGAGAAAAGGGTGGTTGAGAGCATAGCAAGGGGATGGTTAGCCTTAGGAACCACCATTGTAAGGCAACCATAATGGTTTGCCCCTATGGGAAAATTAATCAAAGAACCAAAGGTGGTATTTAGTTAAAAATTTACTGTAATCTCAACCACACCCCTGGAGGTGTTGAAAAACCACGATCTTTATGTACAACCTGCCCTTGATTATCGACAACATAATAACTGGGATATGCATCAATTTGAAAAGCGGCTTTAGTGGCTGCATTCCCTAATAATACTCGTTTATTAAATCCCACTTCTTTGACAAAATTAGATACGTTCTCCTGACTTTCCCAATCCAGTGCAACCGCCACAATCTGCGCCTCTACCTCTGGAAGTAAGGATAAACCTGACATACTCACCCGACAAAAACTACACCAAGGGGCAAAAAAATAAATCAGTGTTTTATCCGCCGCATCCCACTGAACTGATTCTAATGTATGTGCCGACTCTCCAGAAACTAACCGAGGTAATTCTAGCATTGGCACCTCGGCTTCAACTTGTAACATATTGCGGCTAAGATAGAGACTGAGTACCGTGACAATAGCAATCAAAATCACTAACTCTATTATCCATTCACGCCATCGTTTAAAGCTTAATTTTTTCTTCACTATGATGATCTCTGTTCCTGAAAAAGAAATGTCACGAATATTTGGCTTTATACCTCAATACCAAACCAACTACATTAATCTTAATAGAATATATCGGGGTATAGTGGGTAATTTTTTATCACAAACTTTAATTGTATAAACTATAAAGAACAAAAAACCCGCATGTAAGCGGGTTTTAAGTATATATTCAATAATAATATCAAACTATTTGATTAAAATGGGATATCATCATCAAAATCATCTGCTGGGGCTGTTTTTGGTGCGGCAGGTGCTTGTTGCTGAGGTGGAGCATAACTTTGCTGTGGTGCTTGTTGTGGCGCGGCTTGCTGTGGTGCAGGGGCACTATAGCCTGTATCCATTGGTGCAGAATTAGAAAAATTATCTTGCCCACGGCTATCTAACATTTGCATCTCATTGGCAATCACTTCGGTTGACCAACGATCATTGCCGTTTTGGTCTTGCCACTTACGAGTTTGTAAACGCCCTTCAACATAAATTTTAGAGCCTTTGCGTAAATACTGTTTCACAACATCAGCTTGTTTACCAAAAAAAGCAACACGATGCCATTCAGTTTGCTCTACCCATTCACCTGATGCTTGATCACGGCGTGCCATGGTTGTAGCAAGGCTAATATTTGCAACAGAGGTACCAGAAGGAGTACTACGGAAATCAGGATCATTCCCTAAATTACCTAATAAAATGACTTTATTAACGCCTCGTGACATTGTTCTTATCTCCTAGAATTACTTATAACGTGATGATTTAGTATGCATTATACGGTGACTGAATACGCGTCTAAGGCATTTATATCAATACGTGTTTTATCAATTTTTAAATAGGCTACGCTATCTTCTACAATCACCACTACTTCAGCCACCCCATTTATTGCACTTAATTTCTTACTTAATTGTGTCGCTTGTTGCGCATCAACTGAGCCAATATTTAATAAATAACTGCTTAAGTAACGTGGGTGCTTCATGGTTGCGGCACTGATAAACCACAGTAGTGTTAATACTAAACAAAACAGAAAAACCGCATGAATACCAATATGGTGATATAAACCACCACCACATACTCCCCCTAAAAATGCACCAAAAAATTGGGCACTGGAGTATACACCCATTGCGGTACCTTTACTTTCTGGTGGTGCAACTTTACTGATTAATGAAGGTAAACTTGCTTCAAGAACGTTAAATGCACTAAAAAATAAAAATAACATCACTATGATACCAGCAAAACTACTTTGCTGCGCAAAAAACATAAACCCTATTTGTGATACAGCAAGCACGGCAACCGCACCACTAAGTACACGTTTCAAGTGGCGATATTTTTCTGCATAAATGATACACGGTATCATCACCACAATTGAAATTAACATGATTGGTAAATATAGTTTCCAGTGTTCTACCACATCCATATGCTCTTTTAATAAGAGTGGAACAACTAAAAATAAACTGGTTAGTAAACAGTGGAGGACAAGAATGCCAAAATCAATACGTAGCAGCTGCGTATCACGTAAAATACGTTTAAATTGTGCAGGGACAGGTTCTGTATCACGGTGAAAACGACAATGTAGCGGCGCGGGTACCAGTGTATGTAAAATAATAATACCAATTAATGCTAATACAGAGGTTAACCAGAAAATCCCGCTAATCCCTATCCATGCATTTAAAATAGGACCTGCTACCAATGAGAAAATAAATGACATGCCTATGCTCATACCCATTAATGCCATGGCTTTAGTACGATGTTCTTCACGGGTTAAATCTGCGGTAAAAGCTAAAATTGCTGCGGAGATGGCACCTGAACCTTGTAAGGCACGCCCGATAATAATCCCTGTTAGACTGTCCGAGGTAGCAGCGACAACACTGCCTATTGAAAAAATGACCAATCCAATGGTAATAATGCGTTTACGTCCAAATCGGTCGGAAAGCATCCCAAAGGGAATTTGAAATAGGGCTTGGGTTAAGCCGTAAATCCCAATGGCTAAACCAATTAAGAAAGGCGTTGAATTCGGCAATTCTTGGGCGTAGACACTGAAAACAGGTAATATCATAAATAGCCCAAGCATCCGCATTGACATAATGCTGGCAAGGGCTGAGGTGGCATGACGTTCACCTTTGGTCATGTTCTCATTGATGCTCATAATGTAAAAATATCTTTAAGGCAGTGTGAAAAGCAGTTATGGTATCAGGTTGCTTACTAAATCTAAACATTATTGATTAATGATATTCATAGATATTTGTTTTTAATCTATTTTTTAATATTAGTTATATGATTTTATACATTTGTTGTAGGTGAAATTTGTTTTAACATGTTAGCCTATTTTATCTTTTCTTATCTTTAAATATACAAACGATTTGTTATGACTACACCAACAAACCCCGCCATTACTTGGCATCATGCGACAGTGACCCGTGAACGCCGTGAGCAACTGCTAAAACACAAAAGCACTTTATTATGGTTTACAGGTTTATCAGGAGCAGGGAAATCAACACTCGCCCATGCTGTTGAGGAGAGCTTGTACCAAAAGGGCTATCATACTTTTGTATTAGATGGGGATAATGTTCGTCATGGTTTATGTAAAGATTTAGGGTTTAAACCTGAAGATCGGGAAGAAAATATCCGCCGCATTGGGGAAATGAGCCGTTTATTTGTTGAGGCAGGGGTGATTGTCCTCTCTGCTTTTATATCTCCTTTTGAAGAAGATCGGGCGCGGGTACGAGAATTGTTAGGTGTTGATTTTATAGAAATTTATTGTCAATGCTCTTTAGAAGTGTGTGAGGCACGTGATGTAAAAGGTTTGTATAAACGTGCACGACAAGGAGAGATTAAGGAGTTCACTGGAATCTCTTCTCCTTATGAAGCACCTGAAGAAGCGGAGCTAGTAATTGAAACAGGGACAGAATCCTTAGAAGTATGTGTTGAGCAGGTGTTGGATTACTTAAAACAACAAGGCATATATTAATTTATTTCTTGTTCCTGTCTATTCTTATATATAAATGTTCCCCTAGATACCTAGATTCAAAAATTATTCTTCCCATATAAAAACTGAAAGAGAAATATGAACTTTTTGATTTTGTGGAGGTTTTGGCGAAAGAATGTCGGCTTTCCTTTGTCAAGCCGACCTACAATTTTAATGTCTAGTACTACTCTCCAAAGCTTGCACTGATAACTTCCATTAAGGCTTCTACTGTTTCCACATCATCAGTTAATGGCTCAATTAAGGCAGCACGACAGGATTCTACAGGAGATAAACCACTTTTAATTAAAGTGGCTGCATAGACTAATAAACGGGTAGAAGCCGCTTCTTCAATATCATGATCTTTTAAATGACGAATAGCATTCACAACATTCACTAAACGGGTTGCCATTTGTTTATCAATACCTGTTTCCCCTATCAATACATCTTGCTCTAGCTGTGCTGTAGGGTAATTAAAACGTAAAGAAACAAACCGCTGACGGGTACTAGGTTTCATGCCTTTTAATAAATTTTGATACCCTGGATTATACGAGACAACCAACATAAATTCAGGCGGGGCAATCAAACGTTCATTGGTACGCTCAATAGGTAGAATGCGGCGATCATCTGTTAAGGGATGTAACACAACCGTGGTATCTTTACGTGCCTCTACTACTTCATCTAAATAACAAATTGCCCCTTCTCTTACTGCACGAGTTAAAGGACCATCTTGCCAGTAGGTTTCATTAGCACCAATTAAATGTCGTCCAACTAAATCTGCTGCAGTTAAATCATCATGACAAGCAACTGTATATAAAGGTCGTCCTAATTTGGCTGCCATATAGGCGATAAAACGGGTTTTACCACATCCTGTCGGCCCTTTGATAAGTACAGGTAGTTTATGCTTGTAGGCATGTTCAAATAAAGTCACTTCATTGGAAGAGGGTTTGTAAAATGGGAGGTCGTCAGTTACCACTTCTTTTACAACAATAGTGCCAGATTCCATAATATTCTCCTAATTTAAAGGCGGCGTTAGGCTTAACCAATAGGTATAGGCAATAACGGCAAGGATTAGAAATAGCCATCCACTGACGACATTACGCCATAAACGCCGACGAACACGACGTAAACGCATAAAATAATCAACAACTATTTGTCCTTTAATCCATGCAGTAACCAGTACTCCCCCCATCAACCACGGCTCGGCAGTTTGACGCTCGGCAATGATAAAAGCGGCAAGGGTGAGTACTAATAAAATAAAGTAAAAAATATGTGTACGCTGGGCTTGTGACATGGTTAGCACCTATTAGTGTAAGAGGTAAACAAGGGGGAAAAGGATGATCCAAACCAGATCCACCATGTGCCAATAGGCTGCGCCTGTTTCTACGCCCATATGCTGTTTGGCAGTATACGCCCCTTGTCTATTTTTAACATACACAGCGGCTAAAATAACCATGCCTAATAAAACATGCATAAAATGAAAAAAAGTCAGCGATAAATAAAACATGTAAAAAACATTAGTACTTAAGTTAATACCTTCTGAAAATTTTTCATAAAATTCAATGCATTTTATTACCGTAAAAATTGTACCTGTTGCCAATGCTGCCAATAACCATCGCCCACATTGTTGGGTTTTATTTTGTCTTATTGCATTCACGGCTAAAACAACAAAATAACTCCCTGTAATTAATACCGCAGTATTAATCGCGCCATATTCACGAGTCAGGTTTAGCTGGCTTTCATTAAATAATTCAATATTTGATAGACGCGTAATGGCATAAGCAAGGAAAAAAATCCCAAAAACAAGTAATTCTGCCAAAATAAAAATCCAGATGGCAACATCACCAGGCAAAGTTTGCTCATCGGTTTCATGTTCAGTCTCTGTTGTATTAATCACAGCAGTCTCTGTTTCATTGATAACATAGGTATCAGTAGTCATAAAATCCAAATATATAAAGAGTGGAATGTATAGTATACAAAATAACTAAGGTATTGGCTGTAAATATTTTAAAAAGTTTTATCTATCTAATTTATTTAATGAAAAAGTATAAAATATATGTGTGTAGGTAGGATGGATAAGGAGAAATAGGTGTATTTTTTATACTAAGTTATGCGGAAAAAAATAGGTGAGAATAGATAGCTCTATTCCCACCTATATAGACTACTTACCAAGGGTAGGTAGTCCTTATTTTACAATTTAAGCACTTTCAGTTTTAGCTGCTTGAATTGTTTCACTGGCTTCTTCTCCTTTGACGAAGAAACTGTAGATGTAGAGGATAAGCCCAATTAAGAAGATAACCCCTGAGATCTCACGTAACCAGTAGAATAAAGCAAGTTTATCTTGTACAACCATAAACCCTAATGGAACATCTGTTGCACGTTGTAGATAGACTTGTAAGATACCAGCAGCGGTTAAGAACAAGGTAATGAAGACCATAGACACAACCATTAACCAAAATGCCCACATTTCAACAACCTGTGCACGCTCGCTATTTGCTGCAGCACGTCCACGTAATAATGGCATGGCGTAGGAAATCATTGTCATCACGATCATGGCGTAAGCACCGAAGAATGCCATGTGACCATGTGCAGCAGTGATTTGTGTACCATGTGTGAAGTAGTTGACAGGGGCTAATGTGTGTAAGAATCCCCAGACTCCTGCACCTAAAAATGCCATCACCGCTGTACCCAACGCCCATAAAGTTGCAGCTTTATTAGGATGTTGGCGGCGACGGCGGTTCACAGTGTTAAATGCAAAAACAGTCATCATGAAGAATGGAATTGGTTCTAATGCTGAGAAGATAGACCCCCACCATTGCCAGTATTCAGGGGCACCAATCCAGAAATAGTGATGTCCTGTTCCGATAATACCTGTGATAAGAGTCATGGCGATAATGATATATAACCATTTTTCAATCACCTCACGGTCAACCCCTGTCACTTTTACTAATACGAATGCGAGAATGGCACCAAGGATTAATTCCCAAACACCTTCAACCCATAAATGAACAACCCACCACCAGAAGTATTTATCTAAAATTAAGTTTTCTGGGTTGTAGAAGGAGAAGAGGAAGAAGACCGCCAAACCAATAAGACCTGTAATAAGCACAAGGTTAATAACGGTTTTACGCCCTTTGAGCATCGTCATTCCGATATTGTAAACAAAACCCAGTGCAACAATAACAATACCAACTTTCACAATAGTGGGTTGCTCTAGGAATTCTCGTCCCATCGTCGGCAAGACACTATTACCTGTTAATTTAGCAAGCTCTGCATAAGGCACTAATAGGTAACCAAGAATTGTAGCAACCCCTGCACCTAGGAAAATCCAAAATAATAATTTAGCCAATAATGGACTGTGTAATTCACGTTCTGATTCTTCAGGAACGAGGTAGTAAGCGGCACCCATGAAACCGAATAAAATCCAAACAATTAATAAGTTGGTGTGCACCATACGGGCAACGTTAAATGGGATATAAGGAAACAGGAAGTCACCAACGACATACTGTAGCCCCATGATTAAACCGAATAAAATTTGCCCTAAAAATAAGGCGATTGCGACGATAAAATAAGGCTTCGCAACAGATTGTGATGAATATTGCATTTAAATATTCTCCCCCTTACCCTTCAATATTTGGTGGCCAGTTAGCCGTATCGACTTCACCTGTCCATTTTAGGAAGGCAACTAATGCATCTAATTCTTTATCATCTAAGTTAAAGTTAGGCATTTGGCGACGACCCGGTGCGTTGGTTGGCTGTGCTTGAATCCATGCTTTAATAAAAGCAGGTCCACGACGTGCATACACGTTACCTAGTTCAGGTGCGAAATAAGCCCCTTCTCCAAGCAAGGTATGACAACCAATACAGTTATTTTCTTCCCAAAGTAATTTACCGTGTGCCACTTCTTCAGTGATGTTTTCACGGTGATCACGCTCAGGTAAGACACTCATTGTGTCAAATGTTAAGGCAAGGAATAGGAGGATAAAAAACGCAGATCCCCCGTAGTAAATATTTCGAGCCATCGATTTAGTGAACACTTCACTCATCAGGCACCCCCATGATTATGGTTTTGTTAACAGTACGCGCATATTGTGCAAAAAAAGCCTATTTGCTAGCCTTGATATGTATCAATTGCTATAAGGAAGCTCTAAAGTTATGTGTGTAACTTTTTGTAAATAATATGAAAAATAGATTTCTTTAGCTTATGATAATTTTTTATTTAATACGTTATAAATATTATCAAATAGAGGGGGGATCAATAAAAATAAAAATAAAAATGATATTTATTATTTATCTCAGCTAGGGGAGACAAATAGAAAAAATTACCCATTATTATTTTTTATTGGTAAATTAAATAAAAGAGGCATTATCTTATATTACCATACAATTATAAAATGTATTGAAAATAATTTTCAATAAACGATAGGCTTTTTCTTCATGATTTTCTTATGCACATAAAAAATTAAATATATCAAATATTTATATGTGGTATTTTTTATTTTAAAAGTAGTGCACTGTAATAATCATTGTTGATAATGTATTATTAAAAATGAATACTTATGTAACATAAATAGTAAGGAGCGTTGTTGAATACTATGAAAAATTTTCAACTTATATTTTTTGTGGTTTGCAGTTTTTTTTATACACATCTTACTGCCTTGGAGCTTTCTATTAGTCATTTTTTGCCATCTTCACATGGCATACATACTGATTTCTTAGAACCTTGGGCACGTGCACTAGAAGAAAAAACCCACGGAGAAGTGAAAGTACATATTTATACAGCGGGTACACATTTGGGGCGAATTAATAAACAAGTAGAGCAGGTACGCTCAGGTATTGTTGATATGGCACATGGTTTACATAGTGTACCCAGTCATGTCTTTCCTAGAACAGCAATGATGCACATGCCTTTTTTAGTTAAACGCGCTGATGTGGCAACAAAAGTTATGTGGAATTTATACCAACAAGGGGATTTAGGTTCTGAATACGATGATTTTAAAGTGTTAGCATTACATGCACATAATGGCGGACATATTCATACCCGTGAGTTTAAAGTTCAAACGCCAGAGGATTTAAAAGGGTTACGCTTACGTGCCCCCAGCCCTATTACATCATCAATGTTAAAATATTTTAAAGCCCACTCTTTATTTATGCCCCCTAATGTAGTCTATAACAATTTAGATAAAGGTGTTTTAAAAGGAACTATTTTTACTTGGGATGCTGTGGGGGCGTTTAAACTCTACGAGGTGCTTGATCATCACACTGAAGCTTATGCTTATACCAGTACTTTTTACTTCTTAATGAATAAGAAAAAATATGATCGTTTACCTCAAAACATACGTCGTGCTATTGATGAACTTTCAGGTGATGCATTAATCAGCCAGTTTGGAGAGTGGTGGGATAAATGGGATGCAAAAGGGCGCAGTTATGTAGAGCAGAAAGGGAATACAATTATTACTTTAACTGACCCACAACGTGAGGAATGGAAAAAACAATTAGAGCCAATGATTGCAATTACTTTGAAAAAGATGCAAGCAAAAGGGATAAAAAATGCACCAGAACTATATAAGAAAGTGCAAAAATTAGTGAAAAGCTACCAATAAATGATTCATGCTTCCCCTTTCTTTATTTAGTCAATATTAGGAAAGGGGAAGAAATGACAGATTTATACTTCACTCATGGGGTAAGTAAAGTGGCTGGGGTAAGTTTTATCAAGGTAATGGACTAATCGTTTAACCTCAGTCTCTGATGTTTCACTACCATGTACACGTACAGGCATCCCTGTCCCTGCAGTCATATATAACATATCACCTTGTCCAAGCAGCGTTTCTGCACCCATTTGACCTAAGATAGTTCGTGATTCACTCTTTGTATTCACTTGCAATGCAATACGTGTGGGAATATGGGTTTTTAATAAGCCTGTTACCACATTAATAGAAGGATATTGTGTAGCAAGAATAATATGTATACCTGCTGCACGGGCTTTTTGTACTAATAAAATTAATAACTCTTCTATTTGCTTGCCACATTCAGGCACAAGTAAATCCGCCATTTCCTGTACCATAATGACTAAATAAGGTAGAGGTGTGGCATCAAAGGCTTCAATTTCCTGATCAATATCATTTGTTCTATTACTGACTGCATGATTGTAGTTTTCAATGTTTCTTACTTTCATTTGTGCCATTAAACGATAGCGACGTTCCATTTCCTCTAAACACCATTGTAGTAAGGCAGGTACTGCATCAATATCTTCAATGATAGGGGTGAGTAAATGGGGTAAGTGATCGTAAGTAGAAAAGCCTTGATTATGACTATCTATTAATGCGAAACGGATATAATCTGGAGAAGATTTACAAATCAAGCTAACAATAATACTTTGTAGTACCATTTGTTTTTCAGCGTTGTCACTCCCTGCTATCAGCATATGGGGTACACGTGTTAAATCAACCAGTACAGGGTTTGCATTCACATCAGCACCCAGTGCAATAATTAATGATGCAGGATTATTTTGATAAGCTGAATTTTTTAATAAATGCTGTAAATAAGTAGCCTGACGTGTGGTATTGGTCACATCAATCATAAATACATTCGGCATACTCTCAATGACACGTACATAAGGCACATCAAGCACTTGTTGTAAGGCTTTGGCAAGCTCATCTAAATGTGCTGTATCTAACTCTGTATTAGAGAGAATTTCAAACCCTGTTAAAACGGGTCCTGTATTGACAGCTTGTACTGTAATATCTACTTTTAATTGTTGGCAAGCTTGTGTAATCCAGAGACTTAAAGCTTCTTCATCATCGGCGACATAAGCCGCTACTGTAGAATCAAAAACACTGTAATCAATTGTATAAGTTGATTGTGTACTTGGATCAAGCTCCTCTTCAATTAACTCATCATTAACTGCTGTGACAGCATGATATGCGGCACGAGGGGCTGTTTTTTGTGTTCCTGTTTTCACTGTACTAGGCGTGAATTTTTTTGCAGGCTGCTTTTTCTCTATGACTTCATCATCATAATGAGCTTCCTCATCATCATAATATTCATCATCATAATGATCACGGCGCGCTTGCCAGTCTTCGCGGTAGTTTTGCCAAGAATCCCATGCTTTTCGACTGCCTTCTTTTGTTAAAGAAGCACTTTTATGGCTGGCTGTTTTAGTGTAATCCCATATTTTAGCTAAAACATAATGAAGTTTTGGCACGGCATAAGTAGCAATTTTTTCTTTGGCAATCGGTAATAAACGTAAGGTATGATAACCTAATACATCCATCACATTCAGCCATGATACCCCTGTTAATAAAGTCATCCCTACAAAGAATAAAATAAGTAATACCAGTGTTGCACCCAGCGGGTTAAAGACACTTTGTAAACTTTTTCCTATTGTCATGCCCAGTACACCGCCTGCATGGCTGGGTAGCAGTGTCCCTTCTGCAGCAAAATGTACAATGGCTAAACCACAGCCTGCACTAATAATTAAAATAAAACCAATACCAGGGATAATCAGATCACGGGGTTCACGAAAAATGTCATGGTGACGGTTTTGAGAAATTAACCAGCCTACATAAGGCACAATGGCTGCAAAAACATAAGCAAGGTAACCAAATAAATTTAATAAAATATCTGCCAGCCACGCCCCGACTGTTCCGCCATAGTTACGAATTTCACCAATTTGCCCACCACTGTAGGATAAACTGGGATCAAGTGGGTAATAGGTTAAAAGTGATGCAAATAAATATAATGATAAAAAAGACAGCCCAAAAAAGGCAAATTCTTTAAAGGTATCACGGAATACTTTTTGTTGGGGTGATGCTTTGCGATTGGTTCGGCGCGCCTGACTCACAATGAATCCTCGTTAAAAAATCGCTGCTGATAGCTAATATGAAACATGAGTGTATTTAAATTATTGGCAATAAGTATAGTGTAGGCATAAAAGGTGTAATGCTATTATGCATGTAAAAGCGGTGTTATAGCATTGTATTGTACCTATTTTAACGGTTTTATTGTAGCAATGCTTGTTTAGTCAGTCCTGCAATGAGTACGCCATACTTCTCATCTTTGCGTATAATCATAAGGCTCAATCATTAAATACTTGTCCTATGGTACATTAAAAATCAAAAAGTTAAAAACAGTGCTTGCTTTTATTTCTTGTGACTACAAAGACTTACACGAACTTTGCATGAATCTTCTTTTTTATGACAATAGGCTAAGGCACGTTTTTTTGCCTTTTTTTCACTATTTCCTAATCCATAAGCATAAATTTTTTTATCTTTTGTAGCGGTTGCAAAGGCAGCACAGCTATTATAAAAACTGTATACCAAACGACAATCTTCCGCTCTTTCATCACAGTATTTTAAGGCGCGTTGATCGGCTAGGTACTTACTTTGATAATCATAGCTAAATCCATATGCCCCTGTTTTAGGGGAGTAGCTAATGGCAGCATAACGTGTGGTCGTGCTGTATGCATTGGCGACTTTATCAAGTTGTTGGCGAATATTTTTATATAATTTCTGTGAAAGATGCAGTGGGTCTCGACGTTGATTAAAAAGTACCGCATAGTCTACACCATCTGTACGCCAACGTAATAAAGCACGCGTCCCTGCTAAACTACCAAACATCCATTTATTTTGATACTTACCTTGTTTGCGAGGTAAACCATTTACCCAATAATGCTGGGCAAACTTCACTAAATCAGGCGCGGAGGCAATAAGTCCTGCGGCTGCCCCTAATGCAGGTAAATGGAAGTTACCATTTGGTGTACGCACAAATTTTTTATGATTATAAATAGATTTACTATAGCCTAAATCGGTATACCATTTTATTTCTTTAGGGTGACGATGCTTAATTAATGTTTGTGCAGGGTAAATATGCTTGATACCAATCGGATCAAGTATATAGTCTTTAATATTTGCATAATAATCTTTTTGTGTCACCTGCTGAATAACTTCCCCTAAGAATAAGTAGCCAATATTAGAGTAGGATTTCTTTTTATTAGGTGAAAATTGTAGTGGTTTATTGAGCATATAGTGCAAAATATCAGCACTGCTTAATGGCTGAGTTACCCCCATTTCTTTGGCAAGTTGTATTTGGGTAAAAGCAGGATCAAAAGCAGTATCTCGATCCCAGCCCCCTTTATGGTGCAATAAATGATTGATAGTAATTTTTTTCAAACGTTTATCCCCCCATTTATTTTTAAAGGGGCGCAAGCTTAGCCGTGATAACATAGGATCATCTAAATCAAGCTTCTTTTCTCTAATTAAGTGATGAATAGCTGCAGCGGTGAATGGTTTAGTGATACTGGCAATACGCATTAATGTATCAGGAGGCAGTGGTTTTGTATGCTGTGGATTACTATAACCATAACCCCGTGCTAACCAAGGATGACCATGATGGGAAACGGCTAAGGTTGCGGCATAAATATAGTGTTTATGCATAAACCGTGTCATGGTTTTATCAAAATTTGCAAAGCGTTTATGCTGACTCATAACAGGAACACCGTTTACATAACGGATATCTTTATTTTTAAGCTGTTTAGCTTTTATTTTGGGATAATAGGCTGCCTTAGGAACAGCGGTGAGTGTAAAAGGCTGGCTAGGGCAATTATATTTTTGAACACTGACCTGACCTGTAAAGCGTGTTTTGCTCTGTTTTTTTCCTACATAATCACGTGCCATCCCCCCTATTTTAGGAACAGGCATAGAGAGTAATAACTGTGATCCTGAACGTTTTCCTGTAATGATAGCTTTGCCTTTTTTATTATTCCATGTCCATAAAAATTCCCCTCGTAACACCCCATTTTTCTCTACCAATAATAAAGGGGAAATTTTAGACACATGACACTTGCCTTTTTTTACCCAATAGTTAGGGTGTTCTAATAACCAATTTTGTTCGGCATAGCTCTGACTGCTATACAATGTCATGATGATGGGAAGCAGGAATATAAAAAAATAATGCATAAATAAAATACATCCCTATAAAATAACTAAAACAATATAATAAAGCTAAATGCGATAGATCACATGATTAAATCTAATTAAACTCACCTAGGGCAAATACTATTTTCTATTATAGACTAATGCTAAGTTAGGTTAATGTTGAGCTTCCTACATCAGCCCTACTCTGCAGAAAATATCTACCTGCTATTTTAAATAATGAAGTGATAAAGCATTGAAAATAATATGTTTACCTCGTTACAATGCTCTGCGTTGTAATGCAGTCTTGGACGCTCCGCGTCCTCCCCTCTAAGCTGACACCTTGGTAGCTTTCAGCAAGATGACGCAGAGCGTCAGGGACGGGATTCCAGCGCGGAGCGAGTGGAACCAGATAAAATTCACCTATTGTAAATATTATTTATATTATAGACTAATGCTATTATTGGTTAATATTGAGCTATAGAGACTTTCTACCCCCTATTTTAAGTAAATAGCCTATATATAAAAAAAGAAAAACCTACTAAAAAATAAATTCTTAGTAGGTTTGGAATACATCAGATTCAATCTGAAAAAGTAATGTTTATTTTTTACGTCTACGTGAACGTACTTCACGGCGGATTGGTCTTTTAGCTGGCTTACGGGCTTTTTTCTCCGCTTCCTTTTTGGTTGCCATAATCTCTGCAATACTTTCTTTTGGCTCTTTTGCTGGAGAAATTTTTACAGATTGTAATAATGCATTTAAACTGACTTTATCTAAATCTTCAAACTGTCCTTCACGTAAAAAGCGAGGAAGTTCTGCATGTCCAAAGCGAATCCGTTTTAAGCGACTAACTAATAAACCTTGAGATTCAAACAAACGTCTTACTTCACGTTGTCGCCCTTCGGTTAAAATAACCCGATACCATAAATTTAATGGCTCACTTTCACCCTCTTGTAATACCTCAGCTTCTTTATTAATGGGAATAATATCTTCAAATTTTGCCATCCCATCTTCTAGCTCCACCCCTTTGCGTAATTTTTGTACAATCTCTTTGGTCATCTCCCCACGTACACGTACAAGGTATTCTCGCTCGATTTGATAGCTTGGGTGGGTTAAACGGTTAGCCAATTCACCATCATTGGTTAATAATAAAAGCCCTGTGGTATTAATATCTAAACGTCCAATGTTTAACCAACGCCCTTGGGCTAACTCAGGCAGGTGATCAAATACAGTAGGACGACCTTCAGGATCACTACGTGTACAAAGCTCACCTAAACGTTTGTTATAACAAATAACTTTGCGTTGTGGCTTAACAAGGCGGGCAAGCTGAACTTTGCGCCCTTCAACCCAAATATCATCATAAATACTGACTCTATCACCTAAGGTCGCCAGCTCACGGTTAACTTTAATTTTCCCTTCTTTAATCCATGTTTCTATAGTACGACGGGAACCTAAGCCCGCGCGTGCTAAGACTTTTTGTAATTTTTCTGTTGGAGGTGGTGTTTTATTCATAAGGAGAAACTAAATGACCAAAGACAGTGAGTGTGATGTATCACAAAGCATTAAGATGTTTGTGATGGCTGCTGGGCTTTGTGAGTACGCATAAAGTATTTTACCAGACCAATCAAACTAATGATGATCCAAAATACTTCAATCATAAAAGAGGCAAAGTTCCAGTTATATAAGAGGGAATAGGCAAGCAGTAATGCACCCAATAAATTTAAAAAGGAATAAAGAAAAGAGTGTGATTGAATTTTATTTATTTGCAGTAATAAATAAGTTAGCACAATTAATAATGTACCAATAGAGCCAATCACATCAATATACGAAAATGTCATTTATAATACTTCATCATCAAAACCAAGTAGTTGAGCCACTTCAGAGATAATGGCATTGTCTGCATTAGATAATTTTAGAAAATGACAACCAATACAATGTAACTGTGGATTAGTGTCTTTATTTGTCCAACGCACTTCAATCATCGCATCAATGGAATCTTGGTTAAATTCTTCTAAATCAGGTAATTTTATAATGACATGCTTAATATCACTGATAAAAAGTGGGTGTTCAGCAAGTATCATCATTCCATCATTAGAAATATCCCCAACATGCCCAATTAACTTATGGGTGCGCGCATCAATAACATCAAGGTAAAAAAGCAAATTTTTTCGTATTGGGCGGTGGGTTGCAAGGGTTGATGCTTTATTTTTATGACGCAAAAACCATGCAATATCTTCCATTGAAATTTCTGTGAAATGACACCCTACACAATAATGATTAGGGTTTTCCAGATCAGGGCGTATCCATACTGTTTCAATTTGAATATTAATATGACTTTTTTCATCCACATCATCATATTCTTCTTCACTTAATTGAATAAATATATCATAAGTTTGGTGCAGGGCTAAAGGTTCTTTAACCAGTAGCATCATACCCTGTCGACTGATATCACTCAGTTGCCCTATATGCTGATGAGTATGGGTATCAAAAACTTTTAAGTATTGAAAATAATGTGTCATAGTGAATATCCAAATTATCTCCCTAGCCTAATTTAACTATAGTTCAATTTAATAGTACTTGTCACTGAAGAAAAAACGGGTAGTCCTGCATAAGTAGTGCAAAAATTTTAATTAAGCCTGAATCATTGGGAGGGCTGGCTTTTTCATAGCACTATATTTTCAGGACTACCAAAACGTGTATAGAAATGTCATGGTGTTCACTATTTTTTTATATATAATTCAAGGTATCTTTACTAAAGCAAGGTTAAACTATATATCATAAAAATAAAGAGGGAACTAATTTTAGATTATACCTTTATTTGGTCATGTTATACTGTGTTTAAAATATAGTGTATTGTAGGAAAATTTGGTGCTGAGTAATACAGCCTAATATTTTCCACTCTGGCATAATTTGCTCTACTGCATCATCTCCGTAAAGCAATATTCATTTTTGATTAAGGATAATGTTAAATATGAGAGCCTTATTTTTAGCTAGCTTAACAAGTATTGTTTGTTTTAGCTTTTATACAGCAACTGTACACGCTGAAGCAGTTGATTGCACAAATTTACCCCATTGGACAGATAATACGGCTATTCCTATTAACCAAGTACATGTCTTTTGTGGTGAATGGCGCAGAGATAAGCCAAAAGGTTTTCATGCTCGCCCTCATGGTAAAAACCCCAGTACAGTTGAATCTCTTAAAATAACACAACACCCAAATGCCCAAGGGCTTTATGGTGTCCGTTGGAAATATGAAGGACAAAGTCAGCGTAGTAAATTTTCCAGTTTATTTCCTGATAGCTGTAGCTATACACAAATTATTACCTCTATAGAATATGCTGCACAGCATCCTAAATCATGCCCCACAGGCTCTCCTTCATGGACAAAATGTGGTGATAATAAACCTCGCTCACATACTTCTAAGACTAATACAGACTATTGTCATGCCAATGATGAAAGTCTTTTTACCATTGCTTATGCCACCTTACGTAATGGTAAAATCAATACTGCATTTCCAATAATGGAATAATCAAATTTAGCCCTAAGGTGTTATATACAATACAACTTTAGTTATAAAAATAATTGTTTAAATAAATTACACTTATTCCTAATAAGGAAAGTTATGACAACAGAATTAACATGGCAAGGGCGTGAAAAAGATAATCCTGCACATGATATGCTGGTCGCATTTTTTGTTCTTGATATTCAACATAATGCAGAATGGATTGCTGAATTACAGGAAAAAACCACAGCATTACAAACAGGGCAGCTTTCTTCATGGGAACGTATTGGTAATGCATATCACCTGAGTTTTTCAGCTGAAAAAGTCATTATGGAAGATGAGGTAGATGACAGTTGTTATCATGTTTCATTAGATGAATTTCAAGCTGCTCTAAACGCCTACAGCTTATAACGTATTTTTTAGTGTCTAAAGGTGTTATGTATACAGTACTGTAACACCTAATTCATTGTCTAGTTGTGATAAACCTATAAAAGTAAATTGACAGGATCTGTTTGCATTAACACAGTTTGTACTTGTTGATTAATCTTTCTAAGCATATCCGCTTGAGGTAATGTATGATTATTGCGTAACTGTAATAAATCTAATGACATCAATTCTAAGCTTTTAAATCTAATTGGAATTAATGGGTGGGTGGTTGCAGTGAAGCCAACGGTTTTTTTGGCTAAATGTTGAATATCTGCAAACTGTGTGCGTAAGCTTTGTACAACATGTAATTCATTTTCTACAGCTAAGCCCCCCGCCACTTTAAAAAATGCCGTCGCTGCGGTAGATAAATCACCACACATTAAAAATCCCACTCTATCCGCTGAGATTTCTGCTGCACGTGACCATTGGAATAAGCGTTGCGCAAGCTGTGTAGAAATTTTTGGGCGTTCTTCATTAAAAAGCAGATAATTACTTGGTACTTCGGCATGTTGAAATAGCACATGTCCAAGCTCATGCCCAATGACAAAAGATAATTCATTCTCCGTAAAAGCATTAACCAAGGAAGAGGTCAGTAAAATATCAAAATGCTGCTCATGTGCGTAGACTTGGGCATTATAATCACTAGATTGCCGTACATATAAATCCCCTGTGAAATTTTCCCCTAAACGTTGCAAGCATTGCTGATAGATTTTATAAATAGTAGGCTTTAATGTTGAAGTAATTTTAACCGCCGTACCTAATAAGTGGCGTTGATGCAGCGTAAAATATTGCTGACGTTTTTCATCATTATGCCATGCTTTCACTTCCTCATAAGTTAATAAGCGTTGGTATAATTGTTCTTCATAATCAAAACGTAAGGGGTTTATAGCCTGATCTAACGCAAACATATAATTTTCTCAATCCAAATAATATTATTTTAAGTATATACATAGTATATACGGATTGCGCGGGGCTATATTTTATTGAGGTGAAGGAATAAAGTAGATAGAGGATAGAAGGGGAGTGAGGGATATTTGCATACCCAACTTAAAAAGTATAAGTATGCAAATATAATAGCTGTCAAAAGCGTAGCACTAAGTTATGCTTAACCTTTTTTGACTTCAGACATAGCACCTTCAAGTGTGTTTTCTGTCCATGCAGTCATTGCAGTTTTAATTTGGTTGAATGCTTCAACTGTTTTTTCTGCATCATTACGTAATTTTTCTTGTAATTCAGCAATATTTTCATTGCTTACACGTACAACATCTTCAGGTGTTTTAGCTTCTTTTAAGTTTTCGACACAATGAGTAGTACATTCAGTTAATACATTAGCTGTTTCAACTTGACGTTGAATTAATGTGTTCATTGTACTGATGTTGATTTCCATTAAGTCTTTCATGGAGCTTGCCATAAATGTCATGTTTAATGCATTAAACTGACCTTGAAAGAAGTTGTTTAATGTTGCAGAATTGAAGTCTTGTAACTCTTTTAAAGAGCCAAAAGGAGCTTGACCTAGGTTTAGGTCACCCATTTGAGGAAGTTGACCTTTTAACATGTTGTTAAAGTTGTCAATGTTTGTCTGGTTCATCTTTTGTAAAGATTCCATAGACGCTTTACTTAATTCAGCCCATTGTTTTGTGAAATCATTTTGCATCATCATGTATTCCTAAGTCGAAAAATAAAAACCCGCTTATATTGCAGTGCACAATATCAAACTCTACCAAATAACTCAAGTGTAAATAGTAATTATTTTACTTTTCTGCTTGAGTAAGTTCTGCTGTGACTGTTTGACGTTGTTCCCCTAAACGTTCAACCATCCCCATGACAGCAAGCATTTGAGGGGCTGTTTTCTTATAGAAATCGTTTGAAGAGTAACCCCAGAAATCCCAGCAGCCTTTTGGATTAAACGGTGTAAAGCTGGAACCTTCTGCTTGTGGATATAACATAATGATATTATTAGTATCTGCTAATTCATTATAGCCTGTTGTGGTGTAGTATTGATCACCATACTTTTCATTGTACTTAATTTGGAAGTTAGCCCCTTGCTCACATCCATGAAAAGCAACGTGTACACGACATGCTTCTGTTTCACATGATTTAGGTACATAAGCATAAGCTTTTTCGCTCATACTGCTGTATTTACCTGAAGGAGGAATAAATTCAGCTTGGTTAAACGCTACAATTTGACCACTTAATTTATCTGTTTCCACAGGTGGATTTAAGTCTGCACCATAAATGTGTTTTAAAATATTATGTGATTGAATAAAATCACAATCATTGATATAAGGGGCATGGGTTTTAGCACATTCTACATCGTTATCATCATTAGTAATGATGGCATGACCCGCATTAACTTTATCATTGTAAAAAATTTGTTCTTCTGCTACTTCAGCAGCTAAATAAAACGCCTTTGTTTGGTTTACAACTAGTTGGGTCACCGTTTTGTCATTGATACCACTAAATAAATAGATTTTGTCATCTTTTAAGTTGCTGAGATCATCAATAAAACCATTGGCAGCAAAATTTTCTGCTTTACCAAAAAGTTTTTCTCCATCAGGTGCAACAGAGGCAGTCAGAGGGTTCATACAAATACCCATTGCATTTTGTAAATGACTTTGGAAGCTATAAGAACCTGAGCAATAATAAGGACCTCCAGCAATAACACCTGCACCTATAAAGTTGTTAGAGTAAGCAACATGAATTTGTGATGTCATGAATGCCCCTGAGGATAAACCAGAGACAGAGGTTTGGGTTAAATCTGCACCATAGGCAGGTAGGCTTGTTGCTTCATTTGCAGAAACAACAGAAATTTGTGCACTGCATAATAATGAGCTTAATAGAGCAAGGTGCTTAATTTTCATAGTGTTACCTAGTTTTGTGCTAATAAATTAGAATGATAAATTCTATAAATATCCAATATTGTATAGCATTTTTAATCTAAGGGCACTAGTGGAATACCTTGTTTATAGTATAGCTATAGAGTATTTCATTCTATTTACAGTATGTTACTTTTTTGTAACTAGAAGAAACTAAACGCTAATTTTTAACAATTTTAATGGCGGTTTTAATATTATATTTTTTTAAGGTAAGTTGTAATTTTTCTGCTAATGAAACAGTATTTAAATAAGTGGTAATAAGCACATTTTTAGGTTTTATAGGTTTATCCCAATTATATAAATAATGGGGGGTTGTATAATGTTCAGAGCTTAAATGGATACGGTTATAAATAATTTTTTTATCAACCTCCCATGGACTACGTGTTATATGACGCAATATTGGACGTTGCGCAGCAGCATGCCAAAGTTCTAAACCTTCATTAATACATTCGCCCAACATATAAATTGCATCAGGGTTTTCACTTATTTGTTTATGAGAAATTTTATGTGTAGCTTGTACTGTTTGTATGCTTACCTTTATTTGCTGCTGTGCAAAATACTGTTGCAAGTAAGTGGTTTTATCTGGGCAGCGTAAATCAGCCACTACAAATACATGAAAGTTTTGGCAGCTTTCACGTAAAGTCATCACAATATTTTTTAAGGTTTCTCCTGTCGTAATTTCATCTTCAACAATAATGATATGTTGATACTTTTCTTTAGGAAGGCTGATATAGTGATCTGGGGCATGAGAGTGTGGCTCAATAAATTGATAGGTAGTATTCCCTGTTTGAGGTTCACGACTGGTATAACATAAATCAACTGAATCATGCGTATATTTTTGTTTTAGCCACCATGCTAAAACTAATGCAGATTCTGCAATACCAATAATAAGTATATTGCCTTTTAAAGTGGGGAGTTGCTGAAGAATACTAGTTGAAAAACTATTAAGTGCATGGGGTTCTAATGCACTTAATTTACCAATAAAAGGTAAAACATGGGCATAACGTCGTCGAGGATTTCCCTCTCGTTTTACTTTTAATACATCAAAATTCATGGTATCACTAGGAAAAGATAAGCAAAGGTAAAAAAATATAGGATAAAATAACTTATCCTATTATGTAGGCATTGCCTTGTATCACAAGATAACATAGCATAATTTACTATAGACTTATTAAAATAAGTAAAATTTTTCAACCGTTATAGAAAAATAATGCATGTGTAATGATTTTTCTTTTCTAAATTAAAAAAATAATAAAGAAATCATAGAGAAAATAATATAAATACATTACTGTACATAGATTAACTATAAGGGTATTAGAACTTGCCTCTAGGAGAAAATATGATCAAAGTACGTAATTTAATTGAGTGGACAGATAAACTGAGTATTGGGATTGAAGAAATTGATGAGCAACATAAAGTGCTGGTGAATTTATTAAACCGCTTACATGCAGCCATTATTCAACGTAATGATACGGAAGTTTTAGAAGAGATATTAGATGAATTAGCACAATATACGGTCATTCATTTCTCTGTTGAAGAAAGTTTGATGCGGATTTTTAATTACCCTGATTATGAGGAACATAAACAGCATCATAAAGAATTAACATTACAGGTGGTTGAGCTGAAAGAAAAGATAAGAAAAGAGAAATTATCAATCAGTATTGAAGTACTCATGTTTTTACGTCATTGGTTAACACACCACATTCTAGTTGATGACAAAAAATATGAGCCTTTTTTTGTCCAGCATGGTTTACAAAAAACATGGAGCGAACGCTCATGGGCGGGAAAAATTTGGGATAACTTACTCAAGTAATAATTGATAAATATAGGAGTTATGCTTTAATACATAACTCCTTTATTGCTTATTGAATAATAGGCAAACTAGTGACTATTCACATTCATCAACTTGTAAAGCTGGTAATTTTTTACGTAACCAGCGACCTATATCATTAATTTCATTTGGAATCACATTGTGTTCCATCATGTAACCATGCCATACTACTTTATAATTTAAAGCTTCCAAAATATGTTGGCTTTGTTGCCCTAAACTATAGGCAACTACAGGATCATGTTGTCCATGCCCCATAAAAATTTCTGTTTCAGCATTGGCTTGCTCACGTTCTGCTTCAACAGTTGCCATTAAAGGAACATAGGTTGAAAGTGCCATAATGCCTGCTAAGGCTTTAGGGTAACGTAGCCCTGTTTGTAGTGCAATAGCTCCCCCTTGAGAGAACCCAGCAAGAATAATACGAGATTCAGGAATCCCTTGGGCTACCTCATGAGCTATATAGTGATGTAGCAGTTTTTCAGAGGCACGGATACCTTCTTCATCTTGCTTAACCCCTAAATTAGGATCAGAAATATCATACCATGCAGGCATCACCATATTCATGTTGATACTAACAGGGCGTTCAGGGGCATGAGGAAAAACAAACCGTACGTGGTTTTTTACCTCTTCAGGGAACATGGGTACAATCGGCTCAAAATCGTGCCCATTTGCACCTAAGCCATGCAGCCAAATAACCGTAGCCGTTGCTTTTTGTTTCGGCTCTAAAACAACCGCATTAAATTTAAAATCACTCACAGTTCATTAAAACTAATTGATTCACCTGCTTGCTCTGAACATAAGCGACCTAGTAAATCAAACAGTTCTTCTCCTTGCTTATTCGTTTTCCACGTATCAGATGTGCTGTCATATTCTAAATGAAAGCCGCCTGATTTTGCCGCAATCCAGAGTTGATGTACAGCAATTTGGCGATTAATAATAATTTTTGACTGGTTGGCAAATTCCAGTGTTAAGATACCGCCTGTATTTTCATACTCAATATCAATATGACAATTGTCGAGTACATCTTCAATAGCAAGCAATGTATCATCAACACATTCCTCAAATTCTGAATCAGTCATGTTTGTAAGGTTCACCCTGTGCACTTAATCCATTAAAATTACGTTAATTCACTATTATATTATATAGTTGACCTGTATGTGTCATGCCATCAGGTTTTTTATCACTACTGTACTCATAATATAAAGGACAGCAGTCAGACACAATAGCTTTATGGTATTTTTTCTTAGTATTACGCGTAAATATAAGTTGGTATGATTTATTTAGCGTACATGAGTTCCCAGGTTTTTTATCAACACTTTAGAGTTACGTTGAGGGGTATAGGTTTTACGCCGCGCTTTGGGAATGTCTTCCAAGGTACTTTCAACAAACCCTCGTTCTCGGAACCAGTGTGCAGTATGTGTGGTAAAGACAAAGGCGTGAGTGATATTTCTATGTCGTGCCTCTTTTTCTAGTAAGCTCAGTAGTGCATCACCACGATGTTCACCACGGTACTGATCATGTACTGCAAAACAGGCAAACTCGGCCATTTTTTCAGGAAAATAGGGGTATAATGCTGCACAAGCAACCACCATCCCGTCACGTTCTTGCAATGTAAAATGTTCTACTTCTAGCTCTAATTTTTCTTTAGAGCGGCGTATTAACGCGCCTTTTTCTTCTAGGGGACGAATTAGTTGAGCCAGCCCTGCCACATCTTGTAATGTGGCTTTACGTGTTTGCTCAAATAAATCACCACTAATGAGTGTACCCACCCCATCACGGGTAAAAAGTTCGAGTAATAAATTACCATCTTGTGATAAGGAGGTAAGGTGGGTACGTTGTACACCGTTTTTACACACTCGAATAGCATTATCAATTAAGCGACGGTGGGGGGAGCGTGTATTTTTAATCAACCATTGCTGTGCATCATACAGATTTAAGTAGTGACATAATTCACCTTCTTGGTCATAAATCCCTTCAATATCACCTAAACATACCCATTTTGCTGCATTAAGTGCCACTGCAATATCTGCTGATAAACTATCAGGAGGTAAATAAAAAGCTTCTCCTGTGGGGGAATACCCTAAAGGAGAGATTAATACAATACTATCATCCACCAATAAGGATTCAATCATTTCATGATCAACCCGCCGTGTTTTACCCGTATAGAGAAAATCAATCCCTTCGCGTACACCAATAGGCTGGGCGGTGACAAAATTTCCTGACACAACTCGAATACGGTGGTCGTGATTTGGTGCGTTAGTGAGCCCCATTGATAAATAGCGCGAAATACTGGTAGAGACTCGTCCACATGCAGCTTCTAAGCAAGTTAAAGCATCAGAGGAAATGATAGGTAAATAATTCACCTCTTTTACCTCAACATCTCGCATGGTTAAATATTCTGCGGCTTGTGCTAAAGCATCATATACAATCACAATACGTATTTCTAAGCTGCTTAATAAGGCAATATCATGCATCAATCGCATAAAAGAGCGATTATTATTTGTTTTGCTATTTAGATAAAAAACAAAGGTACGCTCATGATGAGCATGAATATAAGGGGACGCATCCCGAAACCATTTAATAAAATAGGCTGGGTTAAGAGCCATGTCGTTGTTAGTCATGATTTTTTATTGTTTTGCAACACAGAAATAGTGAATAATCTGTGTTAAAAGTTCTACTGTAGGCTGCATACATGATAAATCAATAAATTCATCAGGCTGGTGAGCTTGGTCTATACTCCCCGGCCCAAGGATAACAGGTTGCATACCTAGTTCTTGTAAATAAGGAGCTTCTGTACCAAATGCAACAGAACCTGCTTCATAGTTAGTTAATCGCTCTACACAGCGGACAATTTCAGCTTCTGCGGGGGTTTCCATTGCAGGAATACCATCAAAAAGAGAAGTAAACTCTACTTTAAAAGCAGTATCTGCTAAACAATGTCGAACACGTTCATGTAATGTGTAACGTAATATAGTTAAAGGCATATCAGGTAAGGGACGGAAATCAATATGCAATTCACACTCACCACAAATGCGATTAGGATTATCTCCCCCATGAATATGTCCAAAATTCAGAGTAGGAGTAGGAATAATAAAGGCTTGATGCTGATATGTTTTTTCTAACTCTCCACGCCATTGTAATAAAGTGCTAATTACTTGGTTCATTGCTTCAAGTGCATTATGCCCTAAATTTGGATTACTTGAATGCCCTGATTGCCCAATAATACGGATACTTTCCATAAAAATCCCTTTATGCATCCGAATGGGTTTTAAGCTTGTTGGCTCTCCAATAATGGCATGGCGCGCACGAGGGCGCGGTGTTTTAGTTAATAAGGCTTTTGCCCCAGCCATACCTGTTTCTTCATCACAGGTGGCTAATAAAATAAGAGGGTGCTTTAAATCCTTTTTATCAAATTGGCTGGCAGCATGGAGTGCAAAAGCAAAAAAAGCTTTCATATCTGCTGTCCCTAACCCATATAAACGATTATCTGTTTCAGTTAAACGAAATGGATTATGATGCCAATAAGCTGCATCATAAGGTACTGTATCAGTATGTCCTGATAAAACTAAACCATTATCACCTGTACCTAAAGTAGCAATCAGATTATATTTTTTTTTCTTTAGATCCACAGTTTGAATTTCGCAATGAAATCCTAAACTTTCACACCATGTTGCCAGTGTTTCCACAACAGCCTGATTGCTTTGATCAATTTGTTCATCGACACAGCTAATAGAAGGCAGTGCAATTAATTCACTGATCAATGAAATGAGGCTAGGTAAATTTTGTTGCATTGCCATATCCTTCAGGCTTGAAAAATGAGGGGAGTACACTAACATTAGAGAAGGCTTGCGCTGATATGTGAAATTGTTATTGTACTGTTATATAACTAGTATAATATATCCCCCCTGCTTTTAAAGATATACTCAAAATACTTGAGCAGAAGCCTGTATATTTTTTAGACTGTTTCTAAAAAATATGACAGAATAGCACAGGTTTTTTGGTCATAGCCCAATAAGCAGCATATAACAATTAATTTTGTTAGTTAAATAAAAAGGACGTACAAATGCCATTTGAATTACCCGCTCTTCCTTATGGACAGGATGCTTTAGCTCCACATATTTCTGCAGAAACATTAGATTACCACTATGGTAAACATCACCAAACTTATGTCACTAAATTAAATGGTTTAGTGGAAGGTACAGAGCTTGCTAATCTTTCTTTAGAAGAAATCATTATGAAATCTTCTGGTGGCATTTTTAATAATGCTGCCCAAGTTTGGAACCACACTTTTTACTGGCACTGTTTAAGCCCTAATGGCGGTGGTGAGCCTACAGGTGCAATTGCTGATGCAATTAACATGAGCTTTGGATCATTTGAAGATTTCAAAGAAGCATTCACTAACACAGCAATCAATACTTTTGGTTCAGGCTGGGCATGGTTAGTTAAAAATGCAGATGGTAGCCTTGAGTTAGTCAGCACAAGTAATGCCGCAACACCTTTAACAGCAGGTCAAACTCCTTTATTAACCTGTGACGTGTGGGAACATGCCTATTACATTGATTATCGTAATGCACGCCCTCAATACTTAGCTGCATTCTGGAATTTAGTGAACTGGGATTTTGCTAATCAAAACTTAGCAGGCTAAGCCCATCTAGCTAATACAAAGCATCCTCCCCCTATTATACCTATACATTATCGCCTCTATTTTTATCGTAATGAACAGAGACCTCTGTGCAAGCGTATAATAAGGGAAGTATTGCTTTGTATTGATACCAACTATTTTTTAACACGCTGATTCATCACTTTCATAAAAGTAAAAATACCCTTTATTTGTTAAATCAAGTAATATAGCTAATAACTCATCATTAAAATAAGCAGATAAAGCAGTGTAACTAAATTCCCGCTGTTCAGTTAATAAAGCAATTGTTTCCGCATTTTCAGTAGAGACTGCAATGGCTTGCCCTTCTACAAATAATGTGACCCCTGACTCATCATCGATAAATAACATACGTGCTTCACGACGTAAATTCCCCAGCTCAGCAAACTCTGCCAACCATGTTTCAACTTCAAAACTAGGCTCTGGGCACTCATAACGGGTACCAATTCTACTTTCACTAATAAATTGCCCAAACCATTGATTAATACTTGCTGTATCAGTGGGCATGGATTGCACTAGGTTTTGAATTTTTGCCAAAGCTTGAGGAGAGATTTGCCCTGCATGATCTTGCAAACACAAATCAGGATCGGCATAACGCTGCTCATCTTCTAAATGTTGAGTAAAGTGATGCACATAATCATTTAATAAATCAGTATGACTGGGCGCAAGAAAGCCAACAGAGAAAGTCATGCAATCTCCTTGTGCCACCCCATAATGCGCAACATTAGGGGGTAAATAGAGAATATCCCCCGGATGCAGATCCCAGCTTTCCTCAGCAGTAAAAGACTGCATTACCTTAATATCAATATCAGGAATAAGAGGCTGACGTTCATGACTGATTTGCCAACGGCGCACACCATACGCCTGAATTAAAAAGACATCATAATTATCTGTGTGTGCCCCTACTGAACCATTTAATGGCGCGTAACTGACCATTAAATCATCAATACGCCATTGAGGGATAAATTGAAACTTATCCAAAATATCACCTATTTCAGGTACATGACGATTCATTTCATGGACTAATAATGTCCAATGAGTTTCAGGTAATGTCGCAAAATCATCCTCAGTAAATACACCATGTTTTACTTCCCACGGTTTTTCTGCCCCCACCTTTTTCTCCATAATTAAGCTGGATTCTACCCCCTCTTCACAGGCTAAACCTGCTAATTCATCAGGAGTAATCGGGCTTTCAAAACCAGGTAATGCTTGGCGAATTAATAAAGGGCGTTTCTGCCAATAATCACGTAAAAAAGTATCGTGTGAAAGATCTCCCAAGGAGATTAAATCTATTTTCATAAATAATAAACAGCATGTAAAAAGGCTAAGAAAGGGGGGTAAAAGCAAGGTATAACATTCTGTGCAATACTAAATGTATTATACGTTGCCGTTATTCCAATGTGTAGAGCTTCCTACTAAACGACAGCAAGTAATATAAAAATGATTGATATCATGCCAATTTATATACTTTTAATAATGCACACATATAACCACAATTAAAACTTGACATATCAAGTAAAATTATTTACTTTTATTTAGTAAGGTAAATAATAAAGTGATTGAGGTATTCCTATGAACAAGACCTTATTTTATGGTCTCTTGACCTGTATTGTGATGATGCTTGTCATGGTTGAGCCTGCCATGGCAGGGCCCGGTGGAAAAATTGCCACCGCTATATTTAATACATTTTGGGGGAAAGTAGCTTTAGCTCTACTAACGCTTATATTCCTCCCTTTAATTATTTATATTCTCATTAGAGAAAAATTAGCTGAAAACAGAGCACGTAAAGATTTACGTTTTATGGCGGCTTACAGCCCTTTATTTGAATGGTTGAAAATCCAAGCACGAGCAAAAGACTGCTTTTTTCGGATCCACTCAGGTTGGGAAAAGGAAAATTTATCTGCAGTATCAGAATGGATGACTGATTGGTATTGGCAAAACCAACAAATGGTACACCTTGATAAATGGAAACGTGATGGAATGATTAATATTTGTGATGTTAAAAAAATTTCTAATATCAAACCTTTATTATTCATACACCGCAATCAAGATACTGAACATGAAGATTCTATGGTAGTGATACTCATTGATGCCAAAATGAAAGATTACCTAGAAGATAGAACAACAGGTAAAGTGATTGAAGGTGATAAATCTTATAAAGATGTAGAAACTATTTGGACACTGACTCTTGAGGACGGTATCTGGAAAGTTTCAGATATTGAAGAAGGGGATATGTCATTAGCTTATGCAAAAATGATTAAAGATTTACCTAAGATTGAGACAACAGTAGTCAGTGATTTACGTGCTTAAATAACGGATATCGCATATACTTTTATCTCGTGGTTAAGGGCATATAAGTGAGATAAAAGTATATTTTCTCTTTATAAAACTAAGGCGTAAGTGAAAGCTGAAGCCCTGCCATATCATGATAGCCTCCCAATTTATAACCAATATTTTTATAAACACCAATTAATTGGAAGCCATGTTTTTTATGTAAATGTATTGATGCGGTATTAACTTCTCCCCCTCCCACATAAGCAATCATATGTTTAAGCCCCATTTTTTTGCACTGGCTAATCAATTCAGTTAATAATAAATCACCAATTTTTAAGCCTTTCATTGTGTTATCCACATAAATGGAATCTTCAACAGTAGGCTTAAAACCATCACGCCCATAATACATTTTGGCATAAGAAAAACCGACGATTTTATCATTAGAGATAGCCACGATAAAAGGATAAGCTTCTGCTAAAATAATATTAATTCTATTTTTCATTTCTTCTATTGAAGGCGGTTTTACTTCAAATGTTGCCACAGAATTCAGTACATAATAAGCATAAATGGCTTGAATACAGGCAGCATCATCAGGGGTTGCGGCTCTTAGTTTTATAGTAGACCTCTTTCATAAGTAGTTTATAATCTAAAAATGAAATATGAAACAGTAAAATTATTAAAAAATAGTGATTTTAAAAGGCTAACAGGAGTACATCGTTCTACTTTCGAGAAGATGTTG
>Ga0193958_1000151_pt1 | contig 31021 bp, 29 predicted proteins | sample FB_1_MG_FD_140320 | JGI IMG/M metagenome (GOLD analysis project Ga0193958, IMG submission 140320) | Microbial mat bacterial communities from the Broadkill River, Lewes, Delaware, United States - FB_1_MG | ecosystem: Environmental > Aquatic > Freshwater > River > Microbial mats | place: USA... | reverse complement strand
TTTTTTTCTGAGAAATTTCAGAATTTTTCATAATATTTGTTTCTAATAATTCAAGCTCTATTTGTATAGAATCTATTGAAAAATCTTTACAATAGCCTACGATATCATCAACAAAAGTATATTTGAAAAAATATTCAGGAGATATGTTTATAGCAATTTTAAAACTTTGATTTTGTAATTTAGAATTTATTATTTGAATATCATGTAAAACTTTTTTGAAAACTAATTCACCAAACTCTACACTCATTCCTCCCTCGTCTATAAAGTTAATAAAATTAATAGGAGTTAATATTCCTCTTTTTTTATGATTCCATCTTACTAAAGCTTCTGCACCAATAATTTTATTAGTTTTTATATCCATAATTAATTGATAATACATTTCAAACTCATCATTTGAAATTGCTATTTTCAATTCATTTTGAATTGTAACTTTTAAAGAAATTTTATCTGTCATATTTTGATTATATAATCTATAACCATTTCTTCCATTATCTTTTACCTCGTACATAGCAGCATCCGAGTGTTTTAATAAATCCTCACTATCTTTTCCATGTTCAGGGAAAATTGAAATCCCAATGGATAAAGTCATAAAAAAGACTTTATCATCAATTGTAATTGGTTCTTTTATATTTTCATTAAGTTTACAAGCTAGTTTTATCATATCTTCATTATCTTTTACTTCCTTGATAATCAAAACAAATTCATCACCACCTAATCTTGCTATAAAATCTTCTTTTCTAATACTTTGTTCTAACCTTTTTGCAACAGTTTTTAACATCTCGTCACCTACAGTATGTCCATAAGTATCATTAACATCTTTAAATTTATCTAAATCTATAAAAAATAAGGCTATTTTACTATCTCTTCTTTTGCAAGATTCAATAGTACTTTTTAAGTGAGATTCAAACTGAACTCTATTTGCAAGCTTAGTTAGCACATCATGATTAGCATAAAAATGTAATTTTCTATCAGTTTCTTTTAAAGAACTTATATCAGTAAAAATAGCTATATAAAACTCTTCATTATATTTTGGATTAATTGCTTTAGCGATACTTAGCCATTCTGGATAAATTTCACCATTTTTTCTTTTATTCCAAATCTCTCCTTTCCAAGCAGAGTTAATCTTCAAACTTTCCCACATATTTTCATAAAAACTTTTTTCATGAATTCCTGAGTTTAAAATTGAAGGAGTTTTTCCTAAAACTTCTTCTTTTCTATATCCTGTTATTCGTGAGAAAGCTTTATTGATAGATACTATCTTACCCCTTGAATCTGTTATGATAATACCTTCATTACTATTTTCAAAAAATATAGCTGACTGTTCTAATTGAAGTTCTTTTTGTTTCTGAACTGTGATATCAATACAACTATGAATTATAAATTCATTTGAAATAATGTAGAATATTGATTCAAACCAATTATTTCCTTCTTCTTTTTGCATAACAAAAGTATTAGTAATTTGAAGTTTCTTTTTTATATTAATAAAATCTGAATTACATTGACTTATTTCATCAAAAGCAAGTTTATCAATATGTTTTAAATTAAGATTATTTGCCTGTAAGTAATTACTATTTGCATAAAACAAAAGTCCATCCATAGCATAAACAGCAATTCTTGCAGGATGTAAATCTACCACTTTTGCTAAAATATCATTCTTTTTTACAAGAATATTTCTTCTCTCTATTCGTTCACTTTCATTTTTTACAAAATTTAGAAGTTTTTGTACATCAATAGGTTTTGAAAGTATTAAATTAAAAAATAATGTATTATCTATTACTTTAGAAAAGTAACTTAAATTATAAGGTGTAACTAAAATTATTTTACTTTTTTTTATACTTTTTTTTGAAAGTTCATTTAGACTTGATAAATATTTCTTTCCATTTAAGTCAATCAATATTATATCAAACTTATTAAAATCAATTGTTTCTGTAAAATCATAATCTTCTATAAATAAATTTTTAACCATACTAAAGTATTCGTTCAGAAACAATTCATAAAGTCTAAATACACTTTTTTGCTCAGATACTATCAAAAATTTAGGTTTAGTCATATTAGTTCTTTATTTCTATTTTTATTATTTTATCCTCAAATAATTCAGTCAATAATTCTATATTGTAATGATTTATAAAAATATCTATACTATTTTTATTATACTTTTTTTGTTTTATTTTTAATACTAACTTTTTATCTATTAATAGTAATTCAATATCTTTTACTTCTAAAGATATAATAGTTTCTATCAATCTTATTGTAAATAACACTACTTCTTTAGAATTTGCTAAAATAGATATATTTTCAGATATTGAGATTACTACTTTAAGATCTTGTTGCTCAAATGAGTATGAAAATAACGTTAAACTTTTTTTAAGTAGTTTTATAAAATCAAGTTTTTTATTAGAATATATATCATTGTAATAAACTAAATTGCCATTTATAAAAGTATTCATATTTAATAAGAGATTATTTAATTGTAATCCTAATTCTTTATTTAAATCAAAATCTTTACTATTTGAAATATTTAAGCTTAAAAGACTAGCTTCAGAAATCATATTCTTTAAGTTCGTAGAGATATCTAACATTGCAATTTGAAGCAGATTAAATTGATCAATTGAAGAAGTTAAAAGTCCTGAAGATTTTATTTTTTCAAATGATTGTTCAATTTTCTCTCCAATAGAATCATTTAATTTATATTTTTTTATTTCTTCTTCCATTAATTGCTTTTGAGTAATATCATCTATACTAAAAACTATTCCAACAAATTCGCCTTTTATATCAAAAATAGGAGACCCATTTATTGAAACTAAAATCCTATACTTTTCTCCTGTTTCCATAGAGTATTTAACATTTTTAACTGTTTCATAAGTTTTTTTTACCATATGTACTATCATATTTTCAGTTTTAAGTGTTTCACCACTTGCATCTAGAATATTCCAACTAGTTCCATCTATATATCTACTTAAAATCTCTTTTTTTGTTAATTTAAAAAGATTCTGTGCATTTATATTAGCAAAGTTTATTTTTCCTGTTGTATCTGTCATTATGATAGCAACAGGAGTAGTATTAATAATAGCTTCTGTTAATTCTTTTTGTTTTCGTAAATCTTCTGTTTGAAATTTTAGTTTTTGTGTTATTTCTTCAAGTTTTTTTGTTCTATACTCTTTATCATCATACAAAATCTTTAATTCACTATAAGCTGTTTGAAGTTCTTCATTTGTACTTTGTAACTCCTCATTTGTAGTTTCAAGTTCTTCATTTGAACTTTGAAGTTCTTCATTTGAAGAGCTTAATTCTTCATTTAAACTTTGCATTTCTTCATAACTTGTTTCAAGTTCTTCTATTACATTTTGAAGATGTGATTTTGTTCTTTCTAGTTCATTTGATAAATTTGTAATTGTTTCATTATCATTTTGATTTTGAGTTATATATCCTTTTAAATTTTGAATATCTTCACTTTGAAAATATAAAGCATAAAACCAATCATCATTTTTTTCATTTTGAATTGGAACTATGATTACTCTCACATATTTTAAATAATCTTCAAAAAGAGTAACTGATCTATATTGTGTAGCTTTGTATTTTTTTTCTTTTTGAACTTCACTCAAAACACTTCTAAGATCCAAGCTTAGTTCATCTTTTATGCACTTAAAAATATTAGTAGTGGCTCTGCCTTGTGAAAAATTAATAAATGGAATTTCACCTTTTATATAAACAATATCATTTGAACTATTTATTAAAACACATTGATTTAATATAAGTGTTGAAGTAGCTTCTACAATCTTTTCTTCTAAAAGTTCTTCTTCATTTTTAAAAGATACACTCTTTGGCTCTTCATAATTTTTATTCACTCCACTATAATTATATAGTTTTGGTAACTCCTTAAGTCCTGTATATTGAGATTTGAAAATTTTCAAATTTTTATTTACAATTACAAATAAATCATAATGTTGCAAAATACTTTCTGATTTTCCTAAAAGTAAAATTCCACTGTCTTTTAAGGCATAATGAACTATTGGGAAAAATCTACTTTGCAATGTATTGTTAAAATAAATAAGCATATTTCTACAAGAGATTAAATCAGCTCTTAAAAATGGAGAATCACTAATAATATTGTGTTTTGAAAAAACAACTAATTCTCTAATACTTTTTTTAATTTCAAATTGATTTTTATGAATATTAAAATATTTAGTAATAAGATTTTTATTTACATTTGTTAAACTTGTTTCTGCATAAACTCCAGCTCTTGCCATTTTTAATGATTCATCATCAATATCTGTTGCAAAAATTTTAATTTTATATTTAGTAATTTTTTCTTGTAATATTTCACTCAAAATTATGGCTAAAGTATAAGCTTCTTCACCTGTTGAGCAACCAATTGACCAAAATCTTATCTCTTCCCCTTGCTCTTTTTTCTCTAATAAAATTGCAATTTGTTCTTTTATCTCTTCAAAAACTTCAGGATCTCTAAAAAATTCTGTAACACCAATTAAAATATCATTATAAAGATTTGTTACTTCATCGATATTCATTTTCAAATAGTCTACATAATCATTTAAAGTCTCTATTTTTAAAGCTGCCAATCTTCGCTCAATTCTTCTTGTTAAAGTGTTTTTTTTGTATTGAGAAAAATCAACACCTTTCTCTTCAAAAATAATTCTATAAATTTGTGAGATAATATTATTATTTATACTATCAGCTACATTTTTACCAAGATTATCAACTATTCTTGCTATCTCATTCGAAATATTTTCAATAGGTGCAACAATATCAACTTTTCCTGTATTAATAGCAGAAATAGGCATCCCATCATATTTTGCACTTTGAGGAGATTGAGCTATAGTGATTCCACCAGAAGCTTTTATAGCTCTTATTCCAAAAGCACCATCACTTCCTGTTCCACTTAAAATAATCCCAATAGATTTTGAACCATAATTTTGAGCAAGTGTGTTAAAAAAATAATTTACTGATGGTTTTGGACCATAAGTGTGCTCAATAGACTTTAGATAAATTCTTCCATTTGAAACAAAGATATCCGTATTTTCAGGTGTCATATAAATTGTTTTTGCTTTAATTACCATTCCGTTTTGCACTTCAATAACAGGAATATTTGTAATTCTACTTAATAGCTCAACCATCATAGAGCGATGAGTAGGACTTAAATGTTGAGCAATTATATAAGAACAATTAAGATTATCAGACAATTTTGATAACATCACTTGTAAAGCTTCAAGCCCCCCTGCACTAGAGCCTATACCAACAACTACTAAGTCTTTTAATACCATTTTTTACCTTAACTGTATAATTATAAATTATTATATACTAAAATAGTTTTATTTATAGAAAACTATTTTAAAAAATTATTTAAAATTAAACCACTCAGGAGCATAATATCATTAACTTATTATTATCCTAAAAGAAGAAAAACATCAATAAAAAATCATTCAAAAAATAATTTTTTTAATAATTTTAACTAAGGATATAAGATTACTGTTATTTAATTAATAATATAATGTACTATATTATTACGTCAGGGTCTCATAAATGCTTAAAAAAATATTCATTTTCTTTTCTATTTTCTTAGTATTTACAACACTTTTTTCAGCACCTATAAACAGAAAAATTCTCGTATTAACCGGCACTAATCTTAATAATTTACAAAATGAAGAAGTTCATGCAAAACTTGCAACTATATTGAATTATTATGGATATTTTATAGAGCACGTAAGTACTGATTTAAATGTTATTCCAGAAAACTTAGATGAATATGCAGGTTTTATATTTTGGAATTACAATATGGAAACAAAAGACCCATTAAAACTCATTAATTTTATGTGTAAATTTAAAAATAAAAAAAATATTATTATTGGTACTATTCCTTTTAAAGATTTAAAGCAAAATAGTTATTTTACACAAGTAAATGAAATATTAAAGAAAAACTTTGGATTTTCTTTCACAAATATTTGGTCAAAAGATATTGAATTATTAAAAACTGAATATGATAAAAACTTATTTAATTTTGAAAAGAAAATATCTTTTTTGACAAATAAAACATTTTCACAAGTAATAACACACAATAAAGATTTCGAGGTTGTTTATAAAGAAACATTACAAGATAAAGTTTCTGACTCAGTATTTTTTGCACCATGGGGATTTTATGGAACAACTGAAAAAATCTTTTATAATTCAAAAATAACTGGTAGTAATAAATGGATTATAAATCCCTTTAAAATGGTAGAAAAAGTATATAACAACAATTACCCTATTCCAGAATTTTCTACAAAGAATGGGAAAAGAATTGCATCAATCCATATTGATGGAGATGGCATATTATCTAAATCATTTAATCAAAAATATACAATAGAAAATGGATTAGAATTTCTTAGAAATCATAAAATAAAAACTGGTGTTTCATTTATTGCAGCAGAACTTGATAAAGATGGACCAATCTTTAAAAACCCTAAATATAAAGACTTAGATCCAGATTTATTTAACGAAAATGCAAAAAAAATATTTAGTCTTCCATTTGTTGAACCTGCTTCTCATACATACACACATCCATTTAACTGGAGAAAAGGAATGGTTGCCTATTCTATTAACTCTAATGCACAAATGGTAGATTACACAGATAAAGTTAAAGCTTACCAAGAACCAGACATGCAAGTAAACTTAAAATATGAAATCGATGATTCAATAAATTATTTGCAAAAGCTTATTCCAAATAAAAGAATAAAAACTATTTATTGGACAGGAGATTGCTATCCTTCTTTAAGAGATTTGAAATATATTGATAATAAAGGATTTTATTCATTTAATGGAGGAGATAGTAGATTTGATATAGAGTTTGATAGTTATTCATATACCACACCAATTGGTCTATATAGTAAAATAGCAACACAAATTTACTCTTCAAATAGTAATGAAAACACTTATACAGATGATTGGTCTGGAGATTATTGGAGATATAAGCACTCTATTACAACTTTTGAAAATACAGGCTTTCCAAAAAGAATAAAACCTATTAGTGTTTATTTTCACTTTTATTCTTTTGCACAAAAGGGCTCTTATAATGCCCTTGAAGAGATATATCAATATTTAAAAGGAAAAAATTATGAATTTCTTTTTCCTAGTGAATATATAAAAATTGCTAAAAATTTTCACACTATAAAAATCAATGAAGTTTCTAAAAATAAATTTATAATTTCAAATATTGAAGATTTAAGAGAATTTAAAATTATAGGAAAACATCAAATTATTTCAAATGATATTCTAAATACACACTATAATTCTAAACTTGATCTTACTTTTATAACAATAAAAGATAACATTAAAACTGCAACAATAGAGATTATATAATGAGTAAAAAATATATTCTTGTATTGATTTTTTTATTTTTAGCTTTTTTACTTATTGCACAACTTATAAAACCTAATTCAAATGAATTAATCTATGTATATGAAAAAACAAAGAATTATGGAGAATTAAAAGAGCAATATGAAAAGAAAATTGAAAAGAAAAATGATGATTTAAAAACACAAGAAAAATATAAAGACACTCTTGAAAAACTAAATGATTCAGAATTTATTTCATACTCTGAAAATTTTTATGATAAAACAAAAGATAGAAAAACTGCTAGAAAAATCATCGAATATTATAAAAATGCATTAGATTTTGATAATTCTTTAGTTTGGCTAGAAAAATTATATGAAGATACCAAAGATGAAAAAATATTAAATGAAATTATTGAACTTAGCAGTTACTCAAAAAAAGTAGAGAAACAAAAAAAATATTTACTAGAAAAATATTCAAATACAAAAGATAGAAAAGTTCTTTATGATTTGTATGATATTGGAGAAAAAGAATTTTCCTTAAATGAACTTTTTAATTTAGCCTATTTAAAAAAATTTGATAAAGATGAAGTATTTAAAATATTTAAACTACTAATTTATTCAAAAAAATTTGATAATGCAAAAATTCTGTACAATAATTATGATTTAATCACTTATAAACTAATAGAGAATAAAGACCTATATATTTATTTGAATGAGACGTTTAGGAATACAGAAGAACTTAAAAAAATATATCTTAAATTGTATGAAAAAACAAAAGAAAAAAAATATTTTGCTAACCTTGAGTACTTCTACATAGATGAAGGAAATATCAAATCTTTTTTACAAATGCACAAGGTAAAATATAATAAAACAAAATCACAAGAAAGTTTAGATTTGTTAATCAAATACTCTTACTATAATGAAAATAAATTAGACTATCTACACTATTTAGGTATTAAAGGTTTGAAACAAAAAAATACTGAAATCATAAAATCTGTTATTTCTAATTATATTGATTTAGAAAAAACTGATTTATTAAAAGAGTACATTGATAAAGCAGCTAAATTGACTGATAAATTTGACGAATCAAAAGAAATAATTGTTAATACCTATATCTATCTTAAAGAGAGTTATAAAGCTCAAGAGCTTATTTATTCATTTAAACCTAAAGAAATAGATCCCTCAATTATTTTAAAAGTTTTTAAAGATAATATAAATGAAAGTAACTTAGAGTATTTTATGTATGCATTGCCACGATTAAATAATGATAAACTAACGGCAAAACTTTTTAAATATAGATATACAACATCAAGACTATTTACTGAAGAAACATATAAATATTTTAATAGGCCAACTACTTTTAATAAACTATATTCCTATATTGGAAAATTTCCAAAAGAAGATATTAAAAAAGTACTTTTAAAATTTTCTAAGAATTCAGATGATCCACAATTCTTGGCTCAAATAGCTGAATATTTTTGGGGAGAAAATGAATATAATTTAACAAAAGAAATAGCACAAAAAGCATTAGAAATTTACCCAGATAATAAACTTGCACTAAAAAATAGTGCACTTGTTTACTTAGCTCAAAAAGATAATAATAATGCATTAAAATACCTTAGTAAATTATATGATTTAGATTATAAAGACATTTATGTAAACTATCAATTAGCATTGCTTTATACACAAATGGAAGATTTCAAAAAAGCGACTAAACACTATAAGATTATTGTAGATAATAGTGAAAATAAAAGTATTGAAGATAAAAGAATATATTTATTATCTAAAGCAAAAATATATTCGATTGATAAAATTGTTGAAGATTTTGAAGAACTCATTACAAAATCAAACTATAATGAATATTATATTTCTGACTTTATCTACTTATTTTTTAATGATAAGCAATATGATAAAGTATTAGAATATATGGATAAGTATATTAATATTACAGAAGATAGTTTAGCCTTACAAAAACTAAAAATTCAAACTTACATAGCCAAAAATGATATTACAAATGCAAAGAATCTTATTAGAAAGATTGAAGAAAGATATCCTAAAGATGAAGATTTATGGGTTTATTATCAAGATATTGCAAATAGTTTATCTAATCAAAATAATAAAAATGAAGCTTTACCTTATTATGAAAAAGCATTTTTATTATCTAAAAATAATCAAAACTTAGAAGAAACAATAAATGAAATAAGAAAAGATACAAGTAGTAATATTAGTCTAAAGGTAGGAGTTAGAAGTAAAATAAATGAAAATCATATTCAAGCAACTTATGTAAATAAAACTATTAAATTAAAAGTTAGAAATGATCATTTTGATAAATATGATTCTGCAAAAATAGAAGTAAGTGATATTAATGAAAAATATTTAATTGGTATAGGGAAAGATTACTATAATCTTCAATTAAATAATATTAAAAATACTGGAATTACTTTACATGCAAAAAAGAGTGTCGATTCTAATTCTAAATCTACAATCAATGATGAATTAATTTATAAAAACTTGGGATTTAAATACTCTACAAATATAAACAATAAATTTTATATTACAAGTGAAATAAACCATTATAATTACTCTGTAGCAAATTTCAAAAGAACAAGAATAGAAAATAGTTTTTATTATCCATTTTTTGATAAATATTTTGCAAACTTATCATATGTATATGAAAAAGTAAAAAATGCAAATAATTATGGATATAAAGATATTTCTTCACCAATAATATCTCTTGGTGCAAATGATAAATATAATAAAAAATACTCTTATTATTATGCATTAGGAGCTGAATATAGAGATAGTACAATCAACCCTTTTGCAAATTTAAATCTTTACTATAAAAATTCACATCTAAAAGGTAGTCTAGAAAACAGTATTTCAAAAGATTATTTGGCAGATGAATATAACTATACAAGTATGATAAATCTTTCATACTATTTTATAAAATAAGGAAATAGATGATACCTATTTATTTACTAACTGCTTCAATGTTTATATTATCTTTACAAAAAAGAGTAAATTTGATAATTTATATTTTACTATTTATTATGTTATCAATTACATATGTTTATTTTTCAAGTGAACTATTAATTTATTTTAAAAACAGAGAAAGCCTTTCAATTTATGAAAAACTTTTTTTACAGTATTTCCCATTTGTTTTAACTGTTGTTATCTCACTTGTAATAAAAATAGAGATGCAGAAAAAAGATAAAAATATATTAGAATTAGAAAATAAACTAGATGCCTTAGATAATAAAATTTATAGAATAATAAAACTAAGCTCAAAAGTTAGAAAAGACAAAAGAGAGATTGAAAAAAGATTGATTTCAGAGGAAAAAGAATCTATAAAAATCAGAGAGATAATACATGAGATTTCAAATTTCAATATTAGTGAAATTGAAAAGAACATCCTATCATATTTTTCAAAATTAATTCCATCATCAAAACTTAGCTTCTATAAATTTGAGAATGACAAATTTAATTTTATTTATTCAAATTATGAAAATATCAAGAATAATCAGGTGCTAAATAAAAAAGTATACTCTATAATCAATAGAAGTGAAAAAAGTGTTATCCCCTCTTTTAACAATAAAGAAGAAATTGATAAATCAATTTTAATTCCCATAAAGTTATCAAATGAAAAGCTTTTTGCACTTGTTACTGTTGATGATATTGATTTTTTTGAATTAAATAGACTAACTTTAAACAATCTTTCTTATTTTAAGGAGTTATTATCATTACAAATAGAGAACTCAATAATTTATAAAAAACAAAAAGAGACGTCATTTGCTTATAATGATAAGAATATCTATAATTTTAAATTTTTACTTAGACTTTTAGAAATAGATATTTCAAGAGCAAAAAGACATAGTTCATTTTCAACATTATTAATTTTTAAAAGTGATGATTTTAAAAATCTTAATGAAAAAAATAGTGAAATTATATTTGATAAAATAGAGAGAATGTACAAAAAACTATTTAGAAAAGATGATTTACTTTTCTTCAATAATCTAAATAATAGTTTTATAATTTTACTTTCGATGACAGATGAAAATAAACATAAATATATTGATGAGAAAATTTTAAATTACAAAATAGGATTTGATACTAAAAGAACATATATACAAATTGATGCAAATAGTGAAATAAAAACTATTTTAGAGAAATTAGGAAATATTTAAATGAAAAAATGGCTAATTTTACTACTAGTTTTTGGCATACTTTTTCAAGTTATTGGCTTTTTAAGTGTAATTTTTTCTTTTATAATTTATCAATTTTTAGGTAGATTTGGTACAAAAAATCACAGTATTGAACTTTTTAAGAAAATGGATGCACAAGGAGATATATTTAACAAATTGGATGAAGTAGAATCAGATATAAGTCAAGAAATATTTGATATTCAAAAAATTGATTCTTATAAAGATATACTTTATTTTGGAACTGAAAATGATAAAATTGATTTAATAGGTATGGTTGTTTTCAATCCTACAAAGGAGTTTATTTCTTTAATCAAAATTGCACTAAATGATAAAAACGAAACTGTAAGAATACTTGCAAGTAACTCGTTACAAAAGTTTGAAAACTTTTTTGAAGATAAAATACACTCTTTAAAAAAAGATTTAAAATCAAAAAATGACAATAAAATTTATTTAGAACTAATCAAAGTTTATGATAGGTATATTGAATCAACACTATTAGATAGTTTTTTACATTCAAAATATATTAATGAAATCTTTGAATTATTCAAAAGAATTAAAAATATAAAAGAAGATGAATTAATCTATAAATCCTATTTAAAATTATCTATTAAATATAATAAGTTCAATGACTTAGAAGATAAATTAATTTATTTAATAAAAGATTATCCAACTTGTGATAACTTATTTATGATTATTGAATATTATTACAAAAAATCTGACTTTGAAAATATTTATAAATACTTAGAGTTAATAAACCCTAAAAATATTAAATCTACAAAACAAAAAAACTCTTATGATTTTTGGATAAACCATGCTATTTAAAAAAAGAAAACCTCCAGTAGATATCTGTCTAATAGTAGAAGGTTCATATCCTTATATTAAAGGTGGAGTTGCCTCTTGGATTCATCAAATATTAGAAAATTATCCAGATTTTACATTTGATATAGTTGTTCTTGTGGCAAGTGATAAAGATGAGTATAAATTACAATATGAAATACCTAAAAATGTAAATAAAATACATCATATTTATATTAGGAAAAGTTTTAAAAAACCGATATTTTCTATAAAAAAATTCTCACAATTTAAGAATGTGGAAAGTTTTATTAGTAATTTTTTTAGTTTTAAAGAGTATGAAAAAGGAATAAGTAAAATTTTAAAATTATCCAAAAGAGATAAAAATAAATTTATGAAAGAAGCCCTTTATTCTGAAGACGTATTTACTTATATAAATGAATTTTATGAAAACAGCTCATTTAAATCAAAATCATATATTGATTTTTTTTGGTCTTTAAAAAGTATTTACTTCTCATTTTTTAATGTAATATTAGCAGATGTTCCTAATGCAAAAGTTTATCATACTATATCAACAGGATACGCAGGATTATTTTCATCAATTTGTAAAATAAAAAATCCAAACTCTAGAGTTATCCTAACAGAACATGGCATTTATACAAGAGAGAGAAAAATGGATATTACAATTGCTGATTGGGCTGATAGAAACTATGAAGCATACAATCCAAAAAAAACTATATCTTTATATAAAGATATTTGGGCAGAGGCTTTTAAACTGGTTTCAAAAATAACATATAAATATTGTGATGAAATAATCTCCTTAAATCATAAAAATAATCTTATTCAAATAAAAGAAGGTGCGAAAAAGAAAAAAGTCTTTTTTGTTAGAAATGGAATTAATTTAAAAAAATTTGAATTTAGATTAAGAGAAAAAATTGATAAAAATAATATAAAAATTGGTTTTTTAGGAAGAGTAGTAAAAATTAAAGATGTTAAAACTTTTATAAAAGCTGCCAAAATTGTGATAGATAAATATCCAGATTCAAAATTTTTAATTGCAGGACCAACACAAGAAGATGAAGCTTATTATGAATCTTGCAAAGTTCTAATAGAATCACTAGAAATTAATAAAAATGTAGAATTCATAGGATTAGTGCAAGCAAATGAATTTTTAGAGCAAATTGATTTAATGATTCTAACTTCTCTATCTGAAGGACAGCCCTTAGTTTTAGGTGAAGCAAATGCCTGTGGTGTACCTTGTGTAGCAACAGACGTTGGTGGTTGTAAAGAGATGCTAGAAGGTGCGGCTGAAGATAAAGAAGGAATTTCTGGAATTATTACAAAATCTGTAAATCCAAAAGAAACTGCAAATGCTATTTTAGAATTTATCGAAAATCCAGATTTTTATAAAAATGCTTCAAAAAATGGAAGAAGAAGAGCTGAGCTATTTTATAATGAAGATATCTTTTTAGATAATTATAAAAAAATTTATGAGAGAAATCTTAATTTAGGGAAAGGTCTATAATGGCAGGTATTGGATTTGAACTTCAAAAAGTATTAGATAAAGATAAAAGCTATTTTAATAAATTTAATGTAGCTTTAAAAAGTATGTTTATTACTTCTGGTCCTTGGATAATATCTATTATTACACTCTTATTAATAAAAATATTTGTATCTGATATTACAAATAAAGATATCTTTATATCATTTTTAAATGTATTAGTTTATTCTTTTATCTTTTCAATGATTATTTCATCACCATTCATTAATGTAATTACTCGATATTTATCTGACTTAATTTATATTGAAAAATTTGATAGGATTTTCCCTTTATTTATTAGTTCTTCTATTGTTATTGGAGGATTAAGTTTTGGTATATCTGCTTTGTATATATTCTTTTTCACTAATCTTGTAGAATTTATAGTAAATATTTCAGCTATGTTTGCTGCACTTAGTATTTTATGGCTTATAATGGTTTTTGTAAGTACTTTGAGAAACTACAATTTGGTAACCTACTCTTTCTTGTTTGGAATGCTAATTTCATTTATACTTTTATATTTTGTTTTAAATAATTCATTAAATGAGCTATTACAAGGTTTTACAATTGGAATATTAATAACAATATCTATATTGATGGCAAAATTAAATTTTGATTTTAAAAGTGATATCACTTTTGATTTTAAATTCTTATTTTTGAAAAAATATATACCTCTCTTTCTTAGTGGCTTTTTATTTTATCTCGCAATTTGGATAGATAAATTTGTATATTGGTTCTCAAATAAGGGTGTGGAGCTAACAGAAGGTTTTTTCTTTTTTCCTCAATATGACTTCGTGATTTTCATTGCATATTTAATAATAATACCAACAACAGCTTATTTTACAATATATGTCGAAACTACTTTCTATGAACATCAAAGAAACTATTTTTCTGCAATTGAAAATAAAAAAACACTAAGTGTAATAAAAAACTATGAAAAGGAACTTCAGAACTCTTTTTTAAAAGGTTTGATAAATGTTTCAATATTTCAATTTACAATTGCATTATTTTTTATTTTATCTTTACAATATTTTCTTGATTCTTCAACATTAAATATAGGTTCAATTCCTATTTTAAGAATAGTAGTTTTAGCAGTATCTTTGCAGATGGTTTTAAATGTTTTAATCATTTTCTTATATTATTTTGATTACCAAAAAGAGGTACTTATAATCTCTACAATTTATTTGATACTTAATTTTTCACTTACTTTATTTTATAAAGATTTTGGTTTTGAATATGTTGGATATTCATTTTTTTATTCAACATTAATTACACTTTTTCTATCTTTAATCATAGCAATGTACAAGATAGATAAAATTAATTTTTATACATTTACAAACAATGAGGTTTAACATGATTAAATATATTCTACTATTTTTATTTACAATTAACATATTTGCTAATGAAAAACTAAGTATTCTTGTTCCACTATATTCTCATCCATCAAAATGGATAGAATTTGAGGAACAATTTAAAATAATAAAAAACAAACAAATTCCCACGTATGCAATCATAAATCCACATAATGGACCTGGAGAAAAAGCAGACAAAAGTTATATAAATGGTATTAAATATCTAAAAAAATTTAATATAAATATTATTGGATATGTACACACGGAGTACTCAAAGAGAAATATTCATTTAATTAAAGAAGACATTTATAAATGGTCAGATTTTTATTTTGATTATGGAATGGATGGTATATTTTTTGATGAAACAGATACTAATGAAAATAGTTTTTCATTTTATGATGACTTATTAAAATATACAAGAAATCTTGATTTCAAATTTAATATTTTAAATGCAGGATACACAACATCTAATAAATATATTGACTCTAAAATAGCAAACGTTGTAATTACTTATGAGCAAGCTTATATTAATTGGATTAATAAATTCCCAAGTATTACAAATACAAGTAATGACTTTACGAAACTTTCATTACTTGTTCATACAATGAAAAAAAATGATTTTCAAAATACTATTAATCTAGCTAAAAAAAGAGGTTTTGAGTATATCTATTTAACACAAGACACCTTACCAAATCCATGGGATGACTTTGAATTAGAACTATTAAAAAACTTCTAATTCATAGTTTTACTATGAAGCAATAGTATAATTTTTATTTCTTTCTACTCTAACAGCATCTTTTATTTTAGTATGGGTAAAATCAACTTTTAATTGATGTATTTCATCTTTTTGCAATGAGTAAAATATATTTATTGGATAATTTTTTTCATCATCACAACACTCTATAATATTTTTATCTATAAAAAACAATCCTACATCATCCAGATTAAGACAATAAGTTTCTAAAATCTTAGCTAATGAAACATCACTATTGCATGCTTCATTTTTTATGTCATCGATATTTTTTATTTTTAACATATTCATACTATGTATTCCCATCTTGAATATGTATTAGCAATTATTTTAATATCATCAATTCCCAATGCATTAATAATCTTATATCTCCCACTATTTAAATAAGCCTTGATTTTCATAATTATGTCTCCTGGTTTTTTAATAATGTGCCAAATATTATATGTAATTTGCAATTAATAATAACTTAATATTATATACATTTATCTATAATTAAATTATATATGATATACTTTTGCATATTTTAAGTGAGAGAATATGAATAAAGAGAATTTTAAATTATTATTAAAAAAAGCAGGTTTTTCTAAACGTACTTTCAGTGAGCATTTAGGCGTTAAGTACCAAAGTGTTAACTCATGGGGGAATAATGGAAGAGGTATTCCTTATTGGGTAGAATCATGGCTTAACTTATATATAGAAAATAAAAACTGTAATGAATTAAAAGAGTTATTACGAAAAAGTGGAGTATGCGATAAATAATTCATCTAATTATTTACACTTATTATTTTATTTTTAATCAAAAGCATTTTAATGACACTTCCAACAGATCTATATTCTGTTAATGCATAATCTTCTAACTCTTTTTTTTGACTTGGAGTTAAAGCAATAGTCAAAGATGCATTTGATTGTTCTTTTTTCGTATTACTACCTTTTGGTCTACCAATTTTTTTGTTTTGTAAATCTTTATGGGTAATATTTTGTTTTGAACTAATATTTGCTAATTTCTCAAACTTTGCTTTTGCCATTACTTTTTCTCCTTTATAAATATTCTTTTATTTTCTCTATAAAACTTTCCATTATTGTTTTAATCTTTTTATATGTATGCTTTCTAAGAGGTGAACTATCTGCAAATTTAATAATACTAACACCTTCATTTTCAACTGTTTGAAGCGATCGAGTATGAGGAATCACAAAATAATCAATATCATCTTTTGTATTTTCCTTTAAAAATTCTATAGATTCATCAACATCTTTTTCATTTAATACTGCATTCACTACAAAAAGTATTGGTATATTTTGTTCTTTTGCTCTTTCATAACTTTTTAAAGTTGTTCCTAATGAATTAATAGTTGGATTAAATGGAATTATTATTAAGTTAGAATTTTTTGATACTTCATTTAATCTTGAATCATCAAATCCACCAAAATCATAGATTACATCACCCTCTTCTATTTGAGGTACTTCTTCTTCTAAACCTACTTTATAAACTATCTCTTCTCCAAGAGTATCAGACAACATACCATATGGATCTAATTCAATTATTGTTGTATCAAAATATAAGGCAAGTTGCGTTGCAATCATAGATTTACCAACTCCACCTTTTTGATTATAAATAATTATTTGCATTTATTTACCCTGTATTATATTTAATTACAATATATTACAATTATTTATCTAATAATTATATTAAATAAAATTATTATACTTAATTAAATTTAATATAGTTTTTTACCTTGTAATTAATTTTATTTAATTATAAATTAGTATTATTTAATGAATATTTGTTAAAATAATTTATAACAATTAAAAGGATTAGCAATTAAAAAATTTGAACCAAAAACTCCATTTTTAGCAGCTGATGGAATAATAAAAATATACGATGAGTTGAACACTTTTTTAGGAATAGTTTTAATACAAAGATTAAATGAACCAAAAGGTCTTGCACTTCCTGGTGGATTTGTAGATAGAGGTGAAAAAATTGAAACAGCACTAAAACGGGAGATGAAAGAAGAAGTTACCCTTGAAGTAAGTATTGAAAAACTATTAGGTGTTTATTCCGATCCAAGTAGAGATAAAAGATTTCATTGTGCATCTTGTGTTTATATTTGTAATGCAAAAGGAATTCCTATTGCTGCAGATGATGCAAAAGAAGTTAATATATACAAAATTGAAGAAATACCTTTTGATAAACTAGTATTTGATCATAGTGAAATATTAAAAGATTTTATTAATCAACAAAACTCTTAAAACTACAACAAAAGGCATATTTAAGTATATTCTACATAAAATATACAACTTTTAGAAAAAGGATAATTATTGGACCCACAATACCAAAAAATCATTGTATTAATTATTGTATTAGCAGCTGCATTTTTGACATGGAAAATGGTAATAGATTTTTATATTACAAAATTACATAAAGTTTTTGCTCATTTAATTGCAGTAATTACTTCATCATTTATGTTACTTTCTTCAATGTTTTTATTTATGCCAAAAAATTACCAAAGAGGTGCTGGACCAGATGTTGAAATAAGTTTTATGAGTATTATAACTATATTAGTAATGCTTGCTGTTTTATACGTTTTTTTCAAATACGCTCCTTCAAAAAAATAGACTAATTTATTAGTCTATTAAACCCACCTACTTTATTGCAACTAAGTTGCATTTAATTATTTAACATATATAATTATTTAAAATAAACTATTTTTAACTATTGATAATCATAATCATTATAAGTTTATTTTAAAGTTTTATTTAATAACATTCCAAATTAATATTAATATGTATTATAAAACACAAGAAAAAAGGAAATATATGAAAAAAATAAATTTAATCACTTCAACTTTATTACTAAGTTCAACATTTGCATTTGGAGCAGATTCTATTGATACTGCATTTAAAGAAGGAAAAGTTTCTGGATCATTAAACTTATATACAGAAAATTATGACCATAAAACAACTAATGATTCTGGATTTAATTCTGGAGATATTGAGTTATCATATGAAACTGGAAATTTTATGGGATTAAGTGGTAAAGTTGGTTTTGTTGGAGCTCACGAATTTAGTGAAAAAGAAAATGGTGATGCAGATATATTAGCTTCAAAAGCTTTAATGTCAGAAGCTAACTTAACTTATGCAATAGATGGTGCTTCTTTAACAGTTGGTAGACAAGCTGTAAGTCTTGAATGGATGGGTGATTATCATGAAGCGGCAATTGCTACAATAACAGCAGTTCAAGATACAACAATTGTTTTAGCTTACTCTGACAAAGTTGCAGTGGCTGGTTTTGATGAAATGTCAGAAAAATTCGAAAAATTTAATGGTAAAAAAGGTGCTTACGTTGTAGATGTGAAATATACAGGGCTAGCTGGTATTGAATTAAATCCATACTATTATACTCTTCCGGATACAGCGGATTCTTATGGTCTAAAAGCAACTTATTCTGCTGATATGTTTGGTGCAGTTGCACATTATGCAACAGCAGATGTTGATGGAAATAGTGATGATGATTCAATTGTTCATATAGAAGGAAATGCTAGTGTTGCTGGTTTATCTTTAGCATTAGGTTATATTAAAACAGATAAAGATGCTGGTGCAGATGATATTGGTGCAGGTGATGATAATATTTCACCATTTGAAGAAGGTAATTATGTTTATGATGTAGATGCTAAAACTATGTATGGTTCTATTGGATATGAGATAGTTGGTATTAATTTAGGATTATTATATGGTGAAACTAAATATGGGGCTACTGATGATAAAGAAAAAGAATTAAACTTAATGGTAGATTATTCATTTACTGATTCATTAAGTGCCAGTGCTTTATATGCTGATATAAATGCAGAAAATTCAGCTAATGATTATAATAAGTTTTTAGCATCAGTTACTTACTCTTTTTAATTAAAAAAGAATATTTCATACAAGGGTAGAGAAGTTTTTCTTCTTTACCTTTTTTTTTACTCACAAATTGATATTTATTATCAATATTAATAGAGATTTAAGATTAATTCCAATATTATTTCAATAATGATTATCAATATAAAGGAATTAAAATGATGAACAATTTAGAGATTACAAATAAAAAAGATTTAGTAAAACCAACTGGTTGCACTTGTTAAAAGGAAAATAAAATGAGTGTATTAGTAATTGGAGCAGATCAAATTTCACAAATTTCTACTATGTTAGAACAATTAGGTGCAAAAACCATAAATCATTGGGATGCAAGAAAAAAGTCCTCAGCTCCAAAAAAGAAGGTTCCACAAAACACCGACTGTATCATAATGTTAACATCATTTCTAAACCATAATACAATGCTTAAATATAAAAATGAAGCTAAAAAAAGAAATATACCTTTTATATGTACAAAACGTTCAATCTCTTGTGTTTATGATGAATATGTGAAAATTATGGGAATTAAAAATTGCGAGCAGTGTTATGCAAACTGCAAAAAGGATTAAAATGATTTACAATAACTTAACTTTTAACTATTATGAAGATTTTATTGGATTTGATAAAGATAAAGAGTTTCTACCAAAAGACTTTGATACTTTTAATTCACAAATTAAACATAGACAACTTTTTTTAAATCTAAGTAATAATGTTCTAAAAGAGATTTGTAGTTTTAATAAATATGAGCAAAAATTTTATGCAAACTATTCACTAAAAAGTACTTTTGAAACAAAAATTAAAAATTTATTACCGAATAGTTGTATAAAAATACGAAAAAATGAAAGATTATCATTTAATTTTTGTCAAAACTCAACAAATATAATAAACAATTACCTTAATCCTACAAAAAATATTAAATTAATTGTAACTAAAAATATAATTATACCAGCAGCAAAATTGATTTCATTATGTTATATAAACAATAACATTCAATTACTGATTGACAAGCATTTGCTTTTTCATGAATTTGTACTAAAAAAAATAAAAAAAATGCATAGTGATAAAACTGTAATAGATTTAGGTGATGCAATTTGTATAAAAACAAAAGATTTTCATGGAGTAAAGATATATACATCATGGAAAGATATAGAAATAAAAAAACCAAATATACAAAATGAATTAGAAGGAGCAATTAATTCAATAAAAAAAGGTGAATACTATCAAATATTTTTAGCTTACCCAAAAACAAATGAGTTTAAAAAACAAATACCTGTTTTTGTAGATGAATTAAAAAATAAAGAGTATCAAATAAAAGCAATACCTTATTCATTAAGATCAACAATAAAAAATTAATTAGGAGTAATATAAATGAAAACAGCAATATTTTTTGCAACAAGTACAGGAAATTCAGAAGAAATAGCAAATAAGATATCACAAAATTTAGAAAATATAGAAGTTTATGATTTATCAAATACAAATATAGAAAAGATAAATGAATATGATAAATTAATATTAGGTGGTTCAACTTGGGGAGATGGAGAGTTAAATGATGATTGGGAAGATATATGGGATGATTTTACGAAAATTGATTTATCAAACAAAACTGTAGCCCTTTTTGGATTAGGAGATCAAGAATCTTATGATGATGAGTTTTGTAGTGCATTGGGAACAATTTATGAACAAGTAAAAAATGCAGGAGCAAAAGTAGTTGGATTTACCTCTGTTGATGGATATTATCATGCACAATCAAAAGCACAAGTAGGAAATGATTTTGTTGGACTAGTTTTAGATGAAGACAATCAAAGTGATCTAACAGATGAAAGAATTTCTCTTTGGACAGAGAAAATAAAAAAAGATATTTTATAAATACAGTATATTAAGAAATTTTTCTTAATATACTAGCAATCTTGACAAGTTCCATACAATTGCATAGAGTGGCTTGTAATTTTAAATCCATTCTTTTTAGCAATTCTATCTTGTCTTTTCTCAATCTCTTCATCAATAAACTCAACTATTTTTCCGCAACTAGTACAGATTAAATGGTCATGATGAGATTTTGCATTACTTTCATATTTTTTACCATCAGCTCCAAAAGTAATTGATGCTATTAAATCAACTTCTTCTAAGAATCCCAATGCTCTATATACCGTAGCTATCCCAATATTAGAATCTGGATATTCTTTTTTAATTTCATTGTAAACTTCTTCAGCGCTTAAATGATCTTTTGCATGTAATAAAATCTTAAGAACAATTTCTCTTTGCTCTGTATACTTAAGACCTTTTTGTTTAACTATTTTTTTTAATTCGTCTATTACTTCTTCGCTATTATTTTCGTTTAACATTGATGTACACCCTTAAAAATTTATAACAAAATAGTATATCCAAAGTTAACAAAATTTACAAATAAGAATCATTATCTATTTCTTTATTGAAATTTTACAATATTGTTTAGTTATTATTGACTCCTATCAATTGATAGAAAGCTTTTTTATATTATAATAATCATTATTAATGTTCTTAAGGAAAATGATGACTCTAGATAAATTAAATATCGGAGATACTGCTGTAATAAAAGCAGTAAATTGTGATTCAGCACTAAAAAATAGATTCTATTCTTTTGGTATTGTAAAAGGTTCTACTGTATATATAGAAGAAGTAACTCTAACGAAAAGTACAATTGAAATAAAAATAAATCAAACAAAAATAGCGATAAGACTTAGTGAAGCATCTGCAATTGAGGTTGAGTATGCAAAATAATATAATTAAAGTAGCATTAGTTGGTCAACCAAATGTTGGTAAATCCATGCTTATTAACTCTATTTCAAATGCAAAGTTAAAAGTTGGAAATTTTTCAGGGGTGACAGTTACAAAAGAAGAGGTATTTTTAGATTATAAAAACTTCAAAATAGAAATAACAGACCTTCCTGGAGCTTATTCTTTAAATGATTATACGATTGAAGAAAAAGTTACAAAAGAATTTTTAGATAATTCGCCATATGATATTATATTAAATGTTCTTGACTCTACAAATTTAGAAAGAAATTTATTTTTAACTTCTGAGCTTTTAGCACTTGATAAAAAAATGATTATAGCTTTAAATATGATTGATGAAGCAAATAAAGAGTCAATAACTATTGATGAAATTCAATTAGGTAAAATTCTGGGAAAACCTTGTATAAAAACAAGTGCAGCTAAAAATATCGGTATTTCTGAGATACTAGATGCAATTGTTAGAAAATTTGAAGATGAAAAATTACCTACAAAACTTATTTTCTCTGATGCAATGGAAGAAGAAATATCAAATATAAGCACTTTATTTAAAGAAAGTGGCTTTAAAACACATTTAACTTATAGAGAAATTGCGATTAAACTCTTAAAAGAAGATAAACAAACTTATAAAATCTTTCATGATGAGCCAATTTGGATAAAGTTACAACCACTGTTAGCAAATGCTTTTGAACATCTATACTTACATTACAATACTAAAAATATGGAAGATATATTTAATGATGAAAAATTTGCTTTTGCAAAAGGAGCAGTTTTAGAAACTGTAACGCAAAAGAAAACTACTGCAAAATCTATCACAGATAAAATAGATTCACTTTTAATTCATAAAATATTTGGTCTTCCTATTTTCTTATTTTTAATGTGGGGAATGTTTCAACTTACATTTGAAGTTGGGAATATTCCAATGGATATGATTGATGCATTTTTTGCAAGTTTAATTGATAGTACAAAAAATGTTTTAGGAGATAATCAAATATCTTCAATAATTGCAGATGGTGCCATTGCAGGAGTTGGAGCAGTAGTTTTATTTTTACCAAATATTGTAATATTATTTTTTGGAATTGCACTACTTGAAACAACTGGATATATGAGTAGAGTTGCATTTTTGCTTGATGGATTCTTTCATAAATTTGGACTTCATGGTAAATCTTTCATTCCCTTAGTTACAGGCTTTGGATGTTCAGTTCCGGCATATATGGCAGCAAGAACACTTAAAAATGAAAGAGATAGACTACTTACTTTGTTTATCATAGGATTTATGTCGTGTGGGGCTAGACTTCCTATTTATGTGCTATTTACAGGAGCCTTTTTTCAAGATGACAATGCTGGGAATATACTTTTTTTAATCTATATTAGTGGTGCAATTTTAGGTTTAGTTGCAGCAAAAGTTCTAAAAGTAGTTGTATTTAAAAGTGAAGATGAACCTTTTGTTATGGAGATGCCAAAATATAGATTACCTTCATTTAAACTAATTTGGCATACAGTTTCAAATCAAGCTTTAATGTATTTAAAAAAGGCAGGAACATATATTTTAGCAGCATCATTACTTATTTGGTTTGCTTCAAACTATCCAAAAAACAAACTTATAGAAGAACAATTTGCAACAAAAATAGAACTTGCAGTAAGTGAAGAAGAACAAAATATATTACAAAACCAATTAGCTTTATACAATCTTGAAAACTCATATTTAGGACTTATTGGAAAATTTACACAACCCTTATTTGAGCCTCTAGGATTTGACTGGAGAATGTCAGTTGCACTTGAGACTGGGCTTGCAGCAAAAGAAATAGTTGTTTCAACTCTTGGTATTTTATATGGATTAGGTGAGAACAGTGATGAAAATTCAAAAAGTTTAGTTGAGAAAATAAAAAATAATATACCTTTTGCCTCAGCTGTTTCATTTATAATTTTTGTAATGATATATCTACCTTGTTTAGCAGCATCAATGGTATTTGCAAGGGAAGCTGGAGGGTGGAAGTATTTAGTTTACTTATTTGTATTTACAACTGCCACTGCGTGGAGTTTATCTTTTGTAGGATATAATCTTACGAGATTTATAATAAGCTAAGAAAAAATCTTAGCTTATTAGCTTTTTATATAAGTCCTTTTACACTAACAAATACTATTCCTAAAAATAGACTTGCTGTATAAATTTTCCATAAATTATTGTGAATTGAAGTGTTCTTTTTATAAAAAGCTGAAGTTTCAATATTCATATTTTTCATTATTAACCTTAATAATTATTATCATTAAGGAATAGTACTTAATAAAACCTTAATAGAATATTAATAATTACTATCATTTTAAATAAGCTATTTTAATTCAAATTGTGTTGTATACTCTTTTTCTTTGTAAATCACTTTGAAAATCCATTGACCAGGTTCTCTTCCATCAATATATCTATAATCATAAATAGAACCATGACCAGGAGGAATTATCAAATCTCTACTTCTTGAAATCTCGCCATTTGGAGCAATCCATTGAACAACAATTTGTTCATCTTCAAGTTGTCTATTAAGTTCAAATTTACAAATAATTGAATTTTCATCTTCCAATATAAGACAGTCAACTTTTGGTTCAACTATTGAATCTTCAATAGTATCTTCCTGTATTGTATTAATATTTTCAGCGAATAGTAAACTTAAAAAAAGAGAAAAACTTAGTAAATATTTAATCATTTTCATTCTCACTTTTATTTTCATCAATCTCCATAAACTTTAACAGTAAATATTTTATTGGAGCATAGAATGTTGTCATTGACACTATTGCAATAATTAACTGTGCAATTTTAAATAAACCACTACTCGCACCTAAAATAAACAGTGATAAATAGTAACTTAGTACAAACGAGATTATAGCACAAATAATTACACTAATAATTACAACAATATTATAATTCATATTTTGTCCATAAAGGTGTTTCTTCAAGAGAGGCTCTATTTACTAAAACTTCGTAAGGTTGATAAGCTTCTTTATATCCCATTGAATAATGATCTTTTATCCAATAACCTAAATAAATATATGGAATGTTCATTTCTTTTGCTATTTTTATTTGTGCTAAGATTGAAAATTTTCCAATAGATAGATCTTGAAAATCATGATCATAGTAGCAATATATAGAAGAAATAGATTTAGGTAAAATATCAACTAAGGCTACGCCTATTAACTTATTATCTTTAATATATAAAAACTCTTTTGCAAACTCTTCTTTACCTTCAACATATGATTTTAAATAGTCACTAGGCTCAATAGGAGAGTATGGCCAATCTTTTTTATCATTCATAAATTTATGATATTTATCGTATAAATCTAGATGTTCCATACTCATAGAAGGTTGTCTAATATACAATTTAGTATCTCTATTTTTTGAAATTACTCTTTTTTCAGATTTTGAAAATTTGTAATTTTTTACATCAATTCTCATAGAAACGCATTTATTACAAGTTGAACATTCTGGTACAAAATGCATTCTACCAAATCTTCTCCAACCTCGCTCCAACATTCCTTGATATTGAATCGTTGAACAAGCATACATATATTTATATCTAATATCTGAAATCTTGTCCTCAAAATAAGAGCAGTCTCTACCCTCTTCTAAAAATTCAATATCTCTATTTAAAATATGCATTTTTTATTCGTTTATTTTTTCTTTTATTTCTTTTGCTAATGAAGATATTTTTTTGATTTTTTCTGCATTTGATAAACTATCATCAATAATATGTTTAACAAAAGCACTTCCAACAATCACTCCATCTACACCTATGATTTTTTCTTTACAAGTATTTTCATCAACTCCAAATCCTATATAAAGTGGAGTATTTGAATATTTTCTAACATTTTTAATAACTTGAGATAAATCTTCTTTTTGTCCACTACCAGTAATTCCAGCATAGGCAACCATATAAATAAATTTTTGAGCATTTTGCGCAACCAATTTTATTCTCTCATCACTATGAGTTGGTGCTACAAAAGATATATTTACTTTGTTATACTTATCAAATAGAGGTTGCAAATCTTGTGCCATTTCAAAAGGAACATCAGGAATAATCGTTCCTTTTATTCCATATTCATCAGCTTTTTGTAAAAATTTTTCTACTCCATAATGATAAAATGGATTCATATAACCCATCCATAAAGTATCAATATCTTTTGCTATTCTTGAAGAAACCTCAAATAAATCTTTTAATTTAAACCCAGCATTTAATGCAATTAAGTTTGCTTTTTCAATTACTGGACCATCTGCAACTGGATCAGAGAAAGGGATACCAAGTTCTAAAGTATCAACACCAGATTCTTTCATACTATATGCTAAATCAACTGTAAAATTGTTATCTGGAATTGATGATGTAATATAACCTACTAATTTTTTTTCATTTTGTGCCATCAAGAAAATCCTATTTATAAATTAGGATGATTTTATCTAAAATGTACTTTCAAATAATTGATTAAGAAGATTCTTCCTCTTTTTCTTCAATTTTAGTATGTTTTCTACCTCTTATTTTATTATAAATCAAAGTTAAAATATTTCGTATATTTATAAAAAATCTAGTGGTATAGGTAGCTTCTGTATTTACTATTTCTTCACCTAAATTTACATTTAATGCTTCAGATTTTTTCATAGCTAAAACTTGTGATGGGAATACACTTCTATGTCCTGTCATTAAAAAAGCAATAACAATTGATATTGAAGCATAGTGAGCAACATCCATACCAAAAAGTTCAACTGCCATAATCATAGCAGCAATTGGAGCACTTGTAGTTCCTGCTAAAACACTTACAAAGCCAAGTGCTGCAAACATAGGAATATACCCATCAACTAGTTGTCCAAAGAAGTTTCCACTTGTAGCCCCTACGAAAAATATGGGAGTAATAACTCCACCGCTTCCACCAAAACCTAAAGTAAGTGCTGTAAAAATTGTTTTTAAAATAAAGACATACCAAGGAACATCTTCATGATTTATTACTTGAGGAGATAAAACTTCTTTAATTGTTTCAAATCCTAAACCAAGATATTGTTCACCAACAATAAGTGTTAATAATACAATTAAAACTCCACCAAAAAATGCTTTTAAAATATAATTAATTTTTATCATATCTGCATATTTATGGATTTCTCTAAGTGTTGTAATTACAAAGTCAGCAACTAAGCCAAAGAAAATACCACCAATAATTACTTTTGCCATTAATTCATAATTAAAATCAAAACTTGAATAAAATGACATATCAAAATATGTATAACTAATACCAAACATCTTAGCTACAAAAAAAGCTGAAAATCCTGCGATTATTGAAGGAAGTAAAATATCATACATTAAACCACCAACAATCAAAATTTCAACACCAAAAATAGCTCCAGCTAACGGTGTTCCAAATACAGCAGCAAAGCCTGCACTAATACCACAAATTACAACTTTTTTTCTATCTCTATTTGTAAATTTAAACATAGTTGCTATAAATGAAGCTGAAGCGGCACCAATTTGAGCACCAGGACCTTCTTTACCCACTGAACCACCAGCAAATATAGTAATTACTGTTGCTAAAAGTTTTACTGGGATTATTGAAAAATCCATCTTCCCAGATTTTTTATGCACAGATTCAATTACTTTTTCAGTTCCATGACCTTGGGCATTTGGGGCAAATTTCTTAACTATAAATACTGTAATTGCCAAAGCAAAAGGTAAAGTATAATAATATTCAAAAGGTAAACTTGACCTTGAGTTTTCACAATACTCTAAAAATTTTAAAAAAAATGAAACTATGGCACCAATTATGCCACCAATGATTGAAGATAATAATATCCATTTTGTGATACTAGCAAACATAATAGTTTGTTCTGTTAGGTGATTTTGTACTTTGTTATTTTTGTTCATAAGCTATCTTTTCGTAGTGCAATTTTTTAATAAAAAAATTAATACTGTAATTCTAACAAAAGAGAGTTTTACTTGAACTTCAATAAACGTTATTTTTAGGTCAAATTTTGAAATTTTATTTCTTAGTTTTTTCTATTGCCTCTTTTGATAATATTGTGATTTTTTCAAACTCATTTTTTGCTATTGCATCTTTAGGAACGATCCAAGTTCCACCAATACAAAGTACATTTTCTAAAGATAAAAATTCATTCATATTTTCTAAATTAACGCCACCAGTTGGACAAAATTTCATCTTTGAGAAAGGACCACTAAAAGCTTTTAGAATATCAACTCCACCACTTAGAATTGCAGGGAAAAGTTTACAATGAAATATATCATTATTGCAAGCAAGCATAACCTCACTTGCAGTTGAAACACCTGGTATTAAAATAATATTATTTTCTTTAGCACAATCTATTAAATCTTGACTAATTCCAGGTGAAAAAATAAATTGAGCGCCAGCTTTAATAGCATTTTCTAAATCATTTCTATTACAAACTGTTCCAGCACCTACATTCATATCTGGCATTTCTTTAGAAATAATCTCAATTGCTTTTAATCCAGCTTTCGTTCTTAGTGTAATTTCCATAATATTAATTCCGCCATCACTTAAAGCTTTTGCTAATGATAAGGCATCTTTTTCATCATCTATTGCAATTACTGGAACAATAGGAGAAATACTCATTAATTCTTGTGCATTCATGCTTTTTCCTCTCCTGTTAATTTAAAAATACTAGCCCCCTGCTCTGCAGTTGATACATTTGCTCTTATTGTTGTAAATAATTCCCGTCCAAAACCATGCATATTCATTTGAGTATCCATAGTATTAACTAATCTTTTATTTAATTTTTCTTCTTCTACAAATAACTCTATTTTTCCATTTTTGATATCTAACTCTATAATATCATTGGTTTTTATTTTTGAAATAATTCCACCTTGAGCTGCTTCTGGAACTAAATGTATAGCACTTGGAATTTTTCCTGAAGCTCCTGACATTCTTCCATCTGTAATTATTGCAACTTTAAAACCTTTATCTTGTAATAATCCTAAAGGTGGCATAAGTCCATGAAGTTCTGGCATTCCATTTGCTTTTGGACCTTGGTATCTTACCACTGCGATAAAATCTTTTTCAAGTAATCCTTGTTTAAACATACTTTGTAATTCTTCTTGTGAATCAAATACAATAGCAGGTGCTTTTATATATAACTGTTCATCTTTTAAGGCTGAAGTTTTAATAACACTTCTCCCTATATTTCCTTTTAAAAGTTTTAAACCACCCTCCTTTGAAAAAGGTTTAGCAACACTTGAGATTACACTTTCATCCCTTGATTTTAAAGCACCTTTTTCAAAACAACAAACACTATTTTTTATAGTTGGCTCAACTAATGATCTATGTAAGCCTTTTCCAAAAATAGTTTGTACATCATCATGAAGTATTCCAACTTCTAATAACTCACTAATAACGACACTCATTCCTCCAGCTTCTCTGAAGGCATTTACATCAGCACTTCCATTTGGATACATTTTACATAGAAGTGGAGTTACTTTTGAAATAGCATCAAAATCATCCCAAGTAAGTACTATTCCAGCAGCTTGTGCCATTGCTATTAAATGAATTGTGTGATTTGATGAACCACCCGTAGCCATAAGCCCTACAATAGCATTTACAAAGGTTTTTTCATCAACTATATCACTTATAGAGATTTTCTCTAAATTAAGTTTTAAAAGCTGTTTACAAGCTTTTATAGTCAAAATTTCTCTCAATGGTGTATTTGTATTTACAAAAGAGCTATTTGGAAGTTGTAATCCCATTATTTCAAGTAACATTTGATTTGAATTTGCAGTTCCGTAAAAAGTACAAGTTCCACTACTGTGATAAGAGTCAGCTTCTGCTTTAAATAAAGTATCAATATCTACTTTTCCAGCTGCATAGTCTTGTCTAATTTTTGATTTTTTAGAATTTGAAATTCCTGATGCCATAGGACCTGCAGGTACAAAAATAGAAGGAAGATGTCCAAATGTTAAAGCCCCTATTAAAAGTCCTGGAACAATCTTGTCACAAACACCTAAATATAGAGCTCCATCAAATACATTATGGGATAATCCAATAGCAGTTCCCATTGCAATATTGTCCCTTGAAAAAAGTGATAATTCCATTCCTGCTTGACCTTGAGTTATCCCATCACACATTGCTGGAACTCCACTTGCAACTTGTGCAGTTGCACCATTATCCATCATAACTCTTTTTATTAGTGAAGGGTAAACGCTATATGGAGCATGAGCTGATAACATATCGTTATAAGCTGTTACAATTGCCATATTAGGAGCACTCATATTTGTTAAACTAGATTTTTCATAATCATTTAAAGGTGCAATTGCATGGGCTAAGTTACTACAACTAAGACTTGCTCTATTAACACCTTGTTTTTTCAATTGAGTCATTCTATTTAAATATATTTTTCTACTTTTTTTTGAACG
>Ga0193958_1000148_pt1 | contig 31978 bp, 28 predicted proteins | sample FB_1_MG_FD_140320 | JGI IMG/M metagenome (GOLD analysis project Ga0193958, IMG submission 140320) | Microbial mat bacterial communities from the Broadkill River, Lewes, Delaware, United States - FB_1_MG | ecosystem: Environmental > Aquatic > Freshwater > River > Microbial mats | place: USA... | reverse complement strand
CTCTGATCACCTGATTCTCAATGAAGTAGAGTTTGTTAAAAAACTACAGGAAGGTCTCGATTTTGTAGGCCAAAATGATGCACTACTCACCCTCGGTATCCAACCCCACTACCCCAACACGGGCTACGGCTACATTCATTTTGATGCCCAAGCCCAAGGCAATATTTCTAAGGTTAAACAGTTTACTGAAAAGCCCGAGCTGGAAAAAGCTAAGGCCTTTTTGGCTGGTGGCGAACATCTCTGGAATGCAGGGATTTACCTCTGGTCGGTCCAAGCTATCCAAAAATCCTTGGCCAAACATAGCCCCAGCCTCTACCAAGCTTTCCAAAATTATGATGGTCAACTCCAAACCGAACTTGCCGTTCCAACAGGTAGCGCAGCCGTCTATGAGCAAATAGAAAGCATTTCTATTGATTATGCCGTGAGCGAGAAAGCCGATAATATCTATACCCTGCCCGCCGATATCGGCTGGTCTGATGTGGGCACCTGGCAGGCCCTCCAACAAGTGGCCCCCAACAAAGACGAGGATAATAACTTGGTCCTCGGCCTCGATAAAAAGCAATGCCAACTCGCCAATAGCAAAAACAACCTGCTCTATAGCAGCCAAAACCGCCCTGTCATTCTCTACGATCTAGACAATATGCTGGTGGTCGATGAGCCTCAATTGCTCCTCTTGGCTCCCCTCTCCGCAGAACAACATATCAAGGAGATTCGCCAAGCAGCTGTAAACCAATGGGGCGAGGATTTACTTTAAGCTATTTTTTTGGGGCCCGCGGCCGGCTAGGCTTTGCCTAGGTCGGCCGCCGCTATGCTGCGGGGCTCACAGGTCTGTTCGGCCCTGCGGCGGCTTTGCCGCCTTGGTCTGGCGCTGTGCGCCCCCCCTCCGCAGCGCTGGGCCTGCGGCGCTTCGCGCCTGCATCACGCAAAAAATAAATCCCAGAAGCCTGTCCGTTGAAATAACGGACAGGCTTTTTCTATGAAATATGTACTTTGTTTTCTCTAAAAGCGGAGAATCTATTCCCCCAGCTAATCTGCAAATTACAATTGACATGGGGAATTTCCCAGAGCTAATCTACGGATTACAATTAGCTTGGGGAGGGTGTATAAGGCCCTATCTTTTTTTTCTGCCCCCCCCTACTACAAATTTGCTAAACTCGCTTAGAAGCTAAATATTGGAGACGGTTGTATTTTTTGCTTGATATTCTGCAGCCGAAAGGCCGCAGCCATCCGATTTTCAGGTCTTGCGGCTTTTAAGCTGCAGGCTATGGGGATGCCAAAAGCTAGCTAATTCGGGCCTAATCTGGCTGCGGGTTTTAACCCGCAGTGATGGCCGAAGGCCAAACGGCCTAGCGATGCGGAGGGGTGGCGCGTAGCGCCAGACCCAGGAGCCGAAGGCGACGCAGGGCCGAGCGAACAGCGAGCCCCAAAGCGTAGCGCCGCAAGGCGAAGCCGCAGCGGAGGCCCCAAAACAAGAAAGGAGCAGTAAAAAAATTACTCCTCCTTTTGCTCTCCATCAGTGAGGAGATTAGATTTCTAGATTTTGGGATTTTATTTTTCCCATCCGTTGAAACATGCCCATCAGTAGGCCGATCATCATCATGATAGAGCCGATCCAGACCCAATTGATGCCGGGAAAAACCAAAGCTTGGACCACCACATAGGCTTTTTCGGCCTTATTGCTACGAACATCAAACTGCATTTTCATCTGATCTTCGCTTTCGGGCAATATCTGTGAAAAACGAAAATCGAGGCCCAATTCATTGAGTTCAAAAGGAATATTAAGGGGGCGATTATCTCGAATGTACAAAAAGGGTTTGGCCAAATAAAAGCTATCCGAATTGAGTTCGTACACCTTAAGAATAGCCGTAATCGGGATATCTCCCTCTTGAAACTGATAAGCCTCATTTTGGGGCAATTCGGTTCCAATTTGATCAAAGACTACATAATGACCAGGCGTGAAAAAAGTATCCCCAGGCTCAATAATATGCGACTCCCATTTGGCCGCTTCTGCTTCCTCTTTACTGGCTTCAGGATCTTCAAAAGCCCAATGCGGAATGGCCAAAGTAAAGATATCTTTCGCAAAATAATGCCGGGTGTTGGGGTTGGCTGCGCGGAACTTAAATTTGTTCTTGGGCAAAGAATCCCTAATCACATTGGGTGAGGTGCTAAACTCCTCAATGATATTGCCTTGAGGGTCTTTTTTGGTAAACTTCAGCTCAAAAAACTGCTGATTGCCCTCTGCCCAATCTCGGCTATATTCTACTGTATAGCCATCGGCAATAGGGACCGGCTGCCCCTTGACAACTAAAACATTTTTATTGGATTGGGGATTGATGTCATTGACCTCAATAGAGGTAAACCCTTCTGAAATGGGCCGTTTGAGCGCGCCAGAAAAGACGACCCCCACCATCAACAAACCAAAACCAATATGGGCTACAGGCGCTCCAGCTACCTTAATGTTGCCTCGGATCACCGAAATAATATAATCCAAATTCGTAATTACGGTAAAAATACCGCTCCCCACTAACAACCAATATTGCCAAGCCACAATAGAAGACCAAAGCATCAGAGGAATAGTAATAGAAATCGATAGAATAAGAGCAATGCCCAAATGCACACTCAAAAAGCGCCCAAAAGAAGCTGAAATTTCTCGGCTACGGTAACGCAAAAGCACTGATATACCTGATAAAAAGCCAATCAATACACCAATCCATAATTGATAGCGGTTATGGTGGGCCACCTCATCTTCAGGAGGGGCAATATTGGTAATATCCCCGCCACCAACAAGGGCAGAAAAGGCATCGGCCAATTTATTCCAAACGGGAATTGAAGTGGTTGCTGTAATCAGAACCGAAGAAAACAGCAGGACCAAAGCCCCCACAAACATCCAAAATTCTCTAGAGTAACTGCTCTCTTCTTTTTCTATGTTAGGGATCTCTTTTTTGGCCTTAACATAAAGGACCAAAGGCCAAATACTCACGGCTCCCATAAAGAGAATCAACTGCCACTCTAGCCCCATCTCGGTAAACGCATGCACCGAGGTTTCGCCTAAAACACCCGAGCGAGTCAAGAAAGTTGAATAGACAATCAGCACAAAGCTCAAGATAAAAAACAGATAAGTCGAGCGAATCGAATGCGGGCTATTACGGGCCACCAAAGCTGTATGTGTTCCCGCCAACATAATCAACCAGGGAACCAAAGAAGCATTCTCTACGGGGTCCCAGGCCCAATAGCCACCAAAACTCAAGGCCTCATAAGCCCAAGCCCCCCCCATAAGAATTCCCGTACCGAGAATAGCCCCAGAGAAAAGTGACCAAGTGAGGGCCGGCTTAATCCAAGCCTTATGCTCTTTGGTCCAAAGCCCCGCAATAGCAAAGGCAAAAGGCACTAAAGTCGAGGCAAAGCCCAAGAAAAGCGTAGGGGGATGAATCGTCATCCAATAGTTTTGTAAAAGTGGATTAAGGCCTGTTCCCTCAATCGACTGCAAATAATTGGGCATATTAAATATAGGAGCCTCATGCACATTGCGCAAAAGCACAAAGGGATTAGATCCAATGCGATCATCTCCCTCTCCAAAATAAAGGCCCAAAAGCATAGAACTCAAAAAAGCTTGTACCAGCCCAAAAACAGCTAATACAGGGGCCTCCCATTTATCTTTTCGGCTCAACACAACAAAGCCCAAAACGACATGCCAAAACATCCAAAGCAAGAAGCTCCCCTCTTGGCCCTCCCAAAAAGCCGAAAAAATATACTGGAATGGCAAACTATCTGAGGTGTGTCCCCAAACATACTCATACTCATAATAACGGGCAATCATAATATAAAACAACAGCCCAATCACACCAAAAATACTAACAGCATGGATGCCAAAGCTCCAGCGCCCAATCCGCATCCAATCATTACTTGCAACAAGATCTTTTCGACTATTGGTCGCTCCCGCATAGGCCCAAAGCGCCAAAAGGCTACTCACAAATGCCAATACAATTAGGCTGTGACCAATAATCCCTGGCCACAAATGTTCTCCTTCGTAATTCATCTTCCCTAAATCAACTTACTAAAATAGAAAGCTCCTCAAGCCTCCTTATTTACTTACTACCTGCCTTGCTTTTTGGCTCTGCAGCGCCTGGTCTTGATACTTAGACGGACATTTTAGCTGCATATCATGGGCAATAAAATCACTGCCCTGCATCCGACCAGTCAATACAATTTGCTCAGAACGCTCAAAATCCTGCGGCTTGGCCATCTGCGCCACCACCTTTTTGATCGTCCCCTGCTCATCTTCCATATAAAAAGAAAAAGCATTCGCATCTTTTTCTGGATTATAAACAATGGGGCGGGCATCATCTACGACCAACTGCCCCACAATCTGATGGTTGCGGTCCATTTCTTCCATAGCCACCGAAAAATCACCATAACTTTGGTAATCGCTAGCCTGCGTAATCAATACTCCAATTGCTGCGGCAATAACAACCAAAGCCAAAATTTGCATCTTTTTCATATCCTATCGTTTTAATATCTAATATGATCTTTTTTTGGGGCTGCCCCTCGCTATGCTCGGGTCGGGCTGTGTCGTGGCTCGCAGGTCTGCTCGGCCCTTCGTGGGCTTCGCCCACTCGGTCTGCGGCTGCGCCGCACCACTTTCCATCCCTCAGCCGTTGGGCCTTCGGCCCTAGCGGCTTCGCCGCCTCAATTTGCCCACAAAAGTACAATTTTTTAGGCGTTGGGCCAGTTCCTCTCCTCATCTTTAAATCCTTATTAAAGACAACAAGCCCCTTTAAAAGACATTTTACCCTAATTCATTAACAATTATGTGCTGTTTGCCGTTTATCGCCCTCTTTTTATCAAAAGTATTTAGATCGAGTCTAAATTATCTTTTATTATGGCTCCCTAGCTTAATTTGGGCCCAAAAGAGCCAAATAGATGCTCAAGTTTTAGGAAAGGGTCAGTTTTGGCAGGCTCAAAGCCAGGTAGAAAATGACCAGCTCTCCTTGAGCTTGCAATCGTCTAACGGAAAAGTCTGGCACTTTAAGGGCAAAAATTTGGCTTGGCGCGGCCTCTCTGCTGGAGCTGAGGGCCAAGTTTTTGGAGCCCTGCAGTTTCAAGATAGCCTATGGCGACAAGATAGTTTGCTGGCCCAATCGCCTAAACAAAGTATCCTTATTTTCTGCTTAGATGGCTCTGGGAATTGGATTTGGGACCAAAGTTGGTCGCCTAAAGGCAGCAACAAGCTTTATCAATTGGCCTTAGCCAAAGATCACCTCTATTTATCTGGCAGTTTTAATGATAGTTTGCTTTGGCAAGACCAAAATCTGTATGCAAAGGGAATTAGTCAGGCATTTTGGGCAAAACTTAGTAGTCTAGATGGGAAACTCTTAGCTTGGGGAACAGGACCCAAAAGTAGAGAAAGCTGGGGGCGAGCCATTTTGCCCTTAGAGAATCAGCTCATTTGGGCCATAGAATATCGAGATAGCCTAATTTTAGATCAGCAACTGTTGTTTAATAATCCCGTACACACTGATTTTCTACTTTTGCAGCTCGATAGTTTGGGCCAACAACAGAACGTATGGCCTTGGCAAGGCGTTTTCTCCGATTCTCCTCGCCTGCTCTTGGCCCACCCCAAAAAAGAAGATCGCTTTATGGTCTTGGGCCATTTTACGGGTTTATTGGGGCTAAAATCCGCTCCTCCCCTCTTCAAAACCGCTTATAAGTACTATGATTACTTTTGGGCTGAATTGGATACGACTGGGCACATTTGGTCCAAGGGACAGAGCAACAGCCCAAGCAATATTTATATCCAAGCGGCTTATTGGGGAAAAAGAGGTTTATTTCTGGGCGGTTATTTTCAGGATTCGCTACAATTAACCGATAGTACCTACTTGGCTCAAGGAAAGCCCTATTCGCCCTATTTAATCCACTATGAAGGCGAGCAAATTGAACAATTGATCTTACCTTGGGCTAAGGGTCGTTTATTGACTATTTTGCCACAGCCTAAGCGCTTGCGCTTGGCTGGAGTAGCTGATGGGCAGGCCAAAACAGAGCGGGCAGCTTGGCCTGCGGCCAAGCTACCCTTTTTGGTCCAGATTGACTTGATTATGGAAGGGCCAAGAACTTGGCGGGCCGCCCAGCCCATTGACCGTTGGACCTTATACAACCTTCAGGGACAAAAAGTAGCGGCGGGAAAAGGGACAAAGATTCAGTTAGGGCCTAAAATAGAAGCGGGCGTTTATAGTTTGCATTTGCAATGGGGGCAAAACCTAGCGGTAGAGCGTTTAGAAATATTAGAAAAGCGCTAGGGCCTTGGTCCAGAAGGCGCGCAGCGCCTTGGCTGAGGGATGGTAGGGGGTGGCCGAAGGCCAGACCGAGCTTTTGAGCAAAGCGAAAAAGCGAAGGGCCGAGCGAACAGCGAGCCCCCGCACAGCCCGACCCGCCTGCAAGGCGGGGCAGCCCCAAAAAAAGAAAAGCAGTAAACTCGGGGAGCTTACTGCTGTATATTTTAGCCTGTTTATGGCCTAGTAATTCAAAATCACAGGCATAACGAGCATGAGTAAATCTTCGCCGGAATTTTCTTCTTCTTGGCGGAGAACGCCGGCTCGGTTGGGAGACTCAAGATGCAGCAAAACGTTATCGCCGCCGATCACATTGAGCATTTCGACCAAAAACTTGGCATTAAAGCCGATGCTTAAGGTTTCGCCTTCATAGTAGCAAGGCATTTTTTCAGAGGCCTTATTAGAGAAATCGATATCTTCTGCTTCAATTTTGAGATGTTCCTCAGAGATCGTCAACTTCACTTGGTTGGTCACCTTATTAGCATAATTGGCGATTCGTTTGAGTGAATTGAGAAAATCTTGGCGCACCACCCGCATTGTTTTCGAGTTATTTTGGGGAATCACCGAATTATAATCGGGATAGCGGGCATCAATTAGGCGGCAGATAATAATCTGGTTGGCATAATAGAAAAAGGCATTACTGCGACTAAAGGCGATACGAACATTGCCGTTATGGTCAGAAAGTCCATTTTTAAGCAAGTTCAAGGCCTTTTTGGGGAGAATTAGGCTAGTGTCGGTCGTAGGTTCAATTTCCGTAAAGCTATACTTCACCAACTTATGGGCATCGGTAGAGACAAAAGTAACGCCTTGGGGGTTAATTTCGAGCAAAACCCCAGTCATAGCGGGGCGGAGTTCGTCATTACTGGCGGCAAAAAGCGTTTTATTGATTCCTTCAAGGAGCAGCAAGGCGGGCATTTCGATTTCCTCGGCGCTATCAGCTTGTGGCAATTTGGGATAATCGTCGCCATCTTCGCCAGCTAATTGGTATTGGCCAAAGGCAGAAGTAATCGTTATGGCAAAATTATTGGGATCTACCTGAAAGCTAATAGGTTGAGTAGGCAACTGCTTAAGTGTATCGAGTAAAATTTTTGCAGGAACAGCCACGGCCCCTTCCTCTTCGGCATTAACTTCGAGTTCTGCCTGTACAAAAGTCTCTAGGTCAGTAGCGGTAATTCGCAGGCGACCATCTTCAAGTTGGAAGAGAAAATCTTCCAAAATAGGTAAGACTGGATTAGAGCCTAAAGCTCCATTAACGAGCTGGAGCTGCTCTTTGAGCTCTGCAGAGGATAGGGTAAAACGCATAGTTTTCTATAATGAAAATTTGATGAAATTCGGGCGTAATATACAAAAAGGCCCTTGAATTTTGGTGATCTACTCCTACAAAGAAATGGCTCCCAAACAAATATTTCAAATAATCCATTAACTTAGGAGAGAATATTATCAACAAACAACTTTTAATCACGCTTAAAATTTACAACAACTATGAATTGGACCGTATCCATTCGTTGGGGCCTAATGAGCCTCTTTCTCGTTTTTTCTTTGGCCCTCTCGGCTCAAGTTTCTGTAGATGGGAAAACCTGTGTAGGTACTTGGAAAACAATTGATGATGAAACGGGTAAAGCCCGCTCTTATGTAAAAATCTATCAGGAAAACGGCAAATACTATGGTAAAATCACCAAATTACTCAATCGTACTGCCGATGAAGAAAAAGATCCCGTTTGTAAAGTTTGCCCAGGTAACCGCAAAAATAAGAAGGTGGTCGGCATGACAATTATTGATGGCATGAAAAAAGAAAGCAAACGTTATGCTGGCGGTCAAATTCTTGATCCTAAAAAAGGGAAACTCTATTCTTGTACAATTTGGCTAGAGAATGCCAACACCCTAAAAGTAAGAGGTTGGTGGGGCATGTTCTACAGAACTCAGACTTGGCAACGCGTAGACTAATACTGATAGTTAAAAACGAGAGTAAATAAAAAAGGGTTGGGTAAAACCAATACTTTTTTACAAAATAAAATTTTGAAAAAATATCCAATAGCCTGCAACATTTGTTGACAGGCTATCGTTTTTAAAATGTACACCGAATATAATTCTATTTGTTTGAAATAGTTTAATATACTCCGCACACTTAATTCCAACCACCATGAAGCAATTATTTACTACTCAGGATCTTTTACTCTACCTCTATAATGAGCTCGATTGCTTGGAATCTATGGCTATTCAAAAAGCCCTTGAAACAAACGTCTCCCTACAAGAAGAATTAGAACAGCTCAAAAGAGGACAGTCTCAATTAGATGATTGTTTGTTAGAGCCTGATCAGGATATTTTAGACAATATCTTAGACTATAGTCGCCTCTCTCATCTAGAGACAGAACTTCACTAAGGAAGAGATACAATACTTTAATAAAAAAGCCTAGTCTACTAAAGTAGACTAGGCTTTCCTTATTTTAGCCTTTGTTTAGAGGCCGACTTAGTCCTGCGACAAAATCCCCATAATTTCATTGAGTTGTGGCTCTAGAATAATTTCAGTCCGACGATTTTTAGCCTTTCCTTCTGTGGTATCATTAGAGGCTTTGGGAGCATGCTCTCCGCGGCCAGCAGCTGTAATGCGTGCAGGATCCACCTCGTTTTTAATCAATACCTGACTAACAGCCAAAGCACGATCTGTAGATAAATCCCAGTTCATTTTAGCATCCCCATCCGAGTCGGTATGTCCCTCAATCAAAATAGAAAGATCTTTATTGCGGTTAAGTACAGCAGAAAGCGTTTCTAGGGCCGATATTCCTCGACGATCTACTCTTGCGCTTCCTGAGGAAAAGAGCAATTTTTGGCTCAAAGAAACGTAAACTTTTCCATCACGGATTTCCACATCCAAATCACCTGCATCCTTAAAGCCTTTTAGCGCTTCTAACAATTTGGCCCGAAGGGCATTTGCCTTGGCATCTCGCTCGGCAATTGCTGATTCTAGCTCTTTCACACGGCGTTCTCGTGCTGCCAAATCAGCCTCCAACTCTTTCTTATATTTTTCCAAGTCGGTAATACTAGCATCTTTGCCCTCCAGTTCTTTACGCATTTGTTCCAGACGCTCCTGATCCGCTTTGAGTTCTCGCTCACGACGCTCCAACTCACGGCGCTTGATGCTCAATTCTTCAGATAACTCTCGCTTTTTAGAGGCTGCTTCTTCTTTCAACTTTTCATTAAGTGCCAGTAGCTTATCATAAGATGATTGCAAATCTTTATTCAATCGTTGTTGTTGATTGTAACGCTCTTGCAAAAGCTCATAATCAGAAGTCAATTCCTTATGAGAAACCTTCAATTTGCTCAAATCATCCTGAACTGTGCTCAATTCTTCTTGCATTTCTTGGCGCTTGCGCTCCGCTTCCGAGGCATTTTTTTCGGCGGCTTCTTTGGCCGTAACCTCCTCCTTATAGCGGCGGCTAGATACGCAAGAGCTTAGCCCTCCTGCCATCACAAATAATAGCACAAAAGCAACTAAGTAGTTTCTTCCCAGCATAAATCGTTTATTTTTCAATGAAGTAAATCCTATTTTTTTGGGGCCTCCGCTGCGGCTTCGCCTTGCGGCGCTACCTTTCGCAGCTCGCTGCTCGCTCGGCCCTACGCCGCTTTCAGCGGCTAGGTCTGGCCTGACGGCCACTGCTGCAGATCGCTAGGCCGTTTTGGCCTTCGGCCAAGATTGGCCGCTCCCGCTTTTCCTATTCTACTAGGGGTTCCCCTTAGGGTAAATATACAAATAGAGTGGAATATCATCTTCTTTAGCCCAAGCCCCTACATCAAGTCGTTCTAAAGACAACTTGAGTAGCCGCAATTTAATCGCAACAGAGTTCGCTCGAGTATTGGCTTGGGCCAAACGAGCCTTCACCTTTGTTCCCTTATCGGCGGTAGCTCTAAGCTCTAACTCCCAGTCCGTTTTTTCATTCAAAAGAGAAGCCAAATCTTCTAAAAAGTCTTTCCCCTTGCGCTGCACAGAGTTTTTGCCTTCAAACAGCAAGCTATCTGGACAAGCAATTCGAATGGCCTTTGTTCTTGTTATTCGCTCAAAGCCTAAACCTTGATAGGTCTTAAACTGCTCCAATATTGCTTTTTCAGCCAATTCGAAAGCGGCTTGTTCTTGAGCCTCTTCTGCTAATTTTGCTTGAAAAATTTGCAGGGCTTTCTCTGTTTGGGCCAGTTGTCCCTCACAAGCTTTTCTCGCCTTTTGGGCCTCTTCTAATTGGCGTTGGGCCAAAAATTGCGCTTCTTCTGCTGCTTTTTTGGCTGCAAGTCCCTCTTGAATTTGCGCTTTTTGTTGGCTATTGTTAGCTTGTTTCTCTCGAATCAATTGGGCCAATTGGCTACGGCTACTATCCAGTTGCAACTGGAGATTTTGCCTATTACTTTCTAGCATTTTATACTTTTTGCTGCTGCTGCAAGCGCTAAGCAAAATGATAAAAGATAAACAACATAGGCCATAATAGGATAAACGCATAAGCGATAAGTTTAAGCTTTTTAGAGTTGACGGCGGGCATATTCGGCAGCAACAGTAGTGGCTGCACAGGCCACATTTAAGGATTCTACCTCATTCCACATAGGAATATGGCAGTATTCATCAATATATTGGGCCAAATGCTCACCTACACCTTCCGTTTCGTTGCCCATAATGAAAATGGCTCGATCAGCGAACTGAGTTTGGTAAAAATTGCTACTTCCTCCACCCGCTAGGGCATAAATTTTAAAACCAACAGCCTTAGCCATTTTTAGGGCGGGGGCCAAGCGCTCGCAACCTACGATTTGGCTTTTAAACAAAACACCAGCAGAAGCTTTTACTACTAAAGGGCTAAGTTTGGCGCTGCCTTTTCGGGGCAAGAGCAAACCTAAGCCAAAAGCTGTAGCCGAGCGAATAATCAGGCCCAAATTAGCGGGGGTTGTTACACCATCTAGAGCCAAAAATGCCATTTTATCGGGTAGTGAGCTTTGAAAAAAATCGCTAAAATCGTCCATAGCGCTATTTTCTACATCCACCACCACGCCTTGATCCTGCTTAGGATTTTTAGAGATGCGGTGCACCTCTTGGCTCGTTACGCGTTCGACTTCTAGGTCCAATTGCTTAAGTTTTTTAAGAATAGCGGCGATAGTAGGGCCTTTGGCCTTTTTATCGAGGCGGATACTATGAATTTTGGGCAATGGATTTTGTTCGAGCAGCTCTAAAACGGGCTTGCGTCCATATACGCTAATAAAGCGATCTCTAGGATGTTTTGGCATATTTTTATTTCTTATTTAGGGCGGCAAAGTTACGGCATTTTTATGAGATTGGTCTGAAATTCTGCAGTGGACAGGCGGCGAAGCCGCCGCAGGCCTAGCTGCCTGTAGGGGTGGCGCAAAGCGCCAGACCGAGCCGCCTTGTGCGGCGAAGGGCCGAGCAGACCTGCGAGCCCTGAAAGGGAGCGCCGCAAGGCGAAGCCGCTGCGGAGGCCCCTTAAAAATCATAAAAAAAGGCGTTTCAGGCCTTTAGAAGGCTAAAAATAAAAAATAGCTGTCACTACAAGAGAAAAAAGCACTTAAAGACAAACAATTAATCCTAGAAGTCTGTTATCTTTGTGATTAGATTGAATCTAAATAGAAAGGACAAAAAATAACTGCTATGAGCGATAAAAGACTTGTGTATCTGGACAATAGCGCCACCACTCCTGTAGACCCTAGAGTTTTGGAGGAAATGCTGCCCTATTTTAAGGATAAATTTGGTAATGCGGCCAGCCGCAATCACCGTTTTGGCTGGGTAGCTGAGGATGCAGTAGACCAAGCACGCGAGCGCATTGCTAAATTATTGGGGGCTGACCCTCGTGAGATTATTTTCACTTCTGGTGCCACAGAGGGGGTCAATTTGGCCATCAAAGGGGTAGCCAATATGTACAGTCGTAAGGGCAACCATATCATTACAGCTAAAACGGAGCATAAAGCAGTTTTAGATACTTGTAAGGCTTTGGAGCGTCAGGGTATCGAAGTGACTTATTTGGATGTAAATCGCCAAGGTTTGGTTGATTTGGATGAGTTGCGTGCAGCGATTAAGGATACCACTATTTTGGTGGCTATTATGTTTGCCAACAATGAGATTGGCACCATCCAACCTGTAAAAGAAATTGCCAAGATCTGTGCAGAAAACAAAACGCTTTTCTTTAGCGATGCCACTCAGGCTGTTGGGAAAATACCTGTAGACGTTAAAGATATGGGTATTCATATTTTGGCCTTTAGCGGGCACAAAATTTATGGCCCTAAGGGCGTTGGTGCGCTTTATGTGAGCCGCAAAAACCCCAGAGTTAAATTAACGGCTCAAATTGATGGGGGTGGACATGAAAGAGGGATGCGTTCTGGAACCCTCAACGTGCCTGCAATTGTTGGTTTGGGTAAGGCCTGTGAATTGGCTGGCGAAGAAATGGAGGCGGAAACTGTTCGCTTGCAAGCTTTGCGCGATAAAATTGATCGTGAATTGTTGCAAATGGAAGAGGTTGTCTTGAATGGCGCCAAGGAAAGCCGTTTGCCTCAGTTGACCAATATTTCTTTTAAGCATGTGGAAGGAGAAGGCCTAATGATGACCTTCAATGAGAATATTGCTCTTTCTTCTGGTTCTGCTTGTACTTCGGCTTCTTTAGAGCCTTCTTATGTACTCAAAGCATTGGGATTAGGAGATGATTTGGCCCATTCTTCTTTGCGTATTAGCCTAGGTCGCTTTACAACAGAAGAAGATGTAGATTATGCTATCGAACGCATCCGCAATGGGGTAAACCACATGCGCTCTTTATCTCCTATCTGGGAAATGTACCAAGAGGGAATTGATTTGGACTCGGTAGAATGGTCTGAACACTAGAATTTGTTTGAAAACTGCTTAAACTCCATATATTATGGCTTATTCTGAAAAATTACTCGATCACTTCAAGAACCCTCGTAATGTAGGGACCTTGGACAAGAATAAAAATACGGTAGGTACTGGCCTTGTTGGTGCTCCTGAATGCGGCGATGTAATGCGTCTCCAAATTGAGGTGAGTGAAGATGGCATCATCCAAGAAGCCAAGTTCAAAACCTTTGGTTGTGGTTCGGCTATTGCTTCTTCTTCTTTGGCTACAGAATGGCTCAAAGGGAAGTCCGTAGACGAAGCAGCTTCTATTGATAATATGGCTATCGTGGAAGAGTTGGAGCTTCCTCCCGTAAAAATTCACTGCTCTGTTTTGGCTGAAGATGCAATCAAAGCAGCAATTAAAGATTACCAAGAGAAAAATGCCAAGGCCTAATTAGGGCTAAAAAATACTAGTATTATGATTTATGTAGCCGATACCGCCAAGGAAAAAATCCAAGAAATTAAAAAGCAAGAACAACTTGGTGATGAGTTTTTTATCCGTGTCTCTGTGACTAGCGGAGGATGCTCTGGCCTTAGCTACAAAATGGATTTTGACAATGAGTCGCAAACCGAAGATCAAGTATTTGAAGATAAGGGAGTAAAAGTGGTCACAGACCTCAAAAGCTTTCTTTATCTTTTTGATACTACCCTGCATTTTTCGGGTGGACTTAATGGCAAGGGGTTTTATTTTGAAAACCCAAATGCTGCAAGAACCTGTGGCTGTGGCGAAAGCTTCTCGCTTTAAGTTGCTAGGGATAAAATGATGACAAAAAAGCCCCGCCTTTCGGCGGGGCTTTTTTGTACCCTTTGGGCTTATTTCAAGGCCTTTATCGCCTGCATCGGCTGAATTAATGGTCCTGTTTTTTGGCCATCGACCGTTTGTTTTCCTGTTTTTGCCAAAAGCTCATAGGCTTGTTTGGTTGTAAGTTGAGGATTCAGCGCTCGCAAAAGCCCTAATGTACCCGCCACATAAGGCGTGGCCATAGAGGTTCCACTCATATTGTCATACTTAGAATTAGGCATCGTAGAATAAATATCTACGCCTGGAGCTGCCAAGCCATAATTAAGATGTTGTACCTCATTAGAAAAGCTGGCTTTGCGTAATTCTGAATCCAAGGCCGAAACCGTAATTACCCCATTTACTGAAGCAGGGACAATTCTACGGGCATCGAAACCATTATTGCCTGCGGCAACAACCACAATACCGCCTTTTTTATTCACATAACGCACGGCTTCTTCATAGGCCTTTTGGCGATCATCGCTAGAAGGCCCTCCCAAAGACATTGAGACCACATCAGCTCCTTTATCTGCTGCCAAAAGCATAGCATTGATAATTCGACGCTGTGTTGTTCCTCCTGAACGAGGAAAAACCTGAATACTACTCACTTCCACAAAATCAGCAGAAGGAAAAGCCGAGGCTACCCCTTTGCCATTATTAGAAACAGCAGCCGCAATCCCTGCGCAATGCGTTCCATGACCTTGAAAATCTGTGTCATATTCAGTGCTCACAGAGCGATATTGTGCCTTAATATCCTCATGCTTGGCATCTACGCCTGTATCCAAAATGAAGATGCGCGCCTTTTTCTTGGGGCGAATCTTCTCCTCCTTCAATAAACGATGTACCCCATTATAATTCAATGCTTCATAGGCCCACATTTTGGTAATTCCCGGATCATTTAGTAGTGGTTGTTTGGGTGATTTACTAATCACCTTAGCCGATTGAGGCTCCCAAAGTTGCAAAATCTCATTTTCCTCTACACTTTCCACCCCTTGCAAATCTTTAAGCTCCTCTTTTATTTCAATCAATTGACCTAAAGCTGATTCAGGAATATTCAAAGCATAAAAATCATCTAAATCTGTTTGTTCTGGATTTTGCAATTGAAAAGCAGACTCATAACTAAAGCCATATTTGGCCGCTAATTTCTCTAACAATTTAGGCGTTTGTCCTTCTCCTAATTCAATCAATAACTCTGATTGTGGATCGAGATTTTCAATTTTTGTCTTCTGTCCAAAAAATAAGTTAAGCCCCTGCACATCCAGCTGATAAAGGCCAAAAATGCTGGCCCCCAAAAGGGAGAGAAAGGCGATTTTATTGTTGGAAAAAATATTGAGTATAAAGGCCCCTCCAAATAAAATAAAGAGATAAACCACTAGCCTAATATAGCCAAAGGTGCTTGGCAAAACGAGATGATAAGCCAAGAAAATCAGAAAAGAGGCAATAAAACTTGGCCCAAAGTATTTACGAATATGGGCCTCCTCCTTAAAGAGCAACCAAAGCGACAAAGAGGCAAATGTCCAAATAAAAATCAATCCTATCCAACTCATAGTTAGTATTTTAGAGTAAAAAATGGGGCTAAATTACTTTCAACTCTAGGATTTCAATGGGGGTTCCCCACATCTGCACAGAAAAGTAATCTTCTACCTCCTTGGCCATAATTTCTAGGCGAAGAGCAGGCTTGGCATATTTTTCTTCCAAGTTAATGGGCAAATATTCTCGACCCTGATCATCTTTAAGCCCCCAAAATCCACCAGATAAAGGAACATGAATTACTGTTACGGTTAGTTTCATTTTTGTCATTTTATATTTTTTTGGGGCTGCCCCTCCCTTTGGTCGGGTCGGGCTGTATCCTGGCTCGCAAGTCTGCTCGGCCCTTCGGCGCTAAAGCGCCTTGGTCTGCGGCTTTGCCGCACCACTTTCCATCCCTCAGCCGCTCAGCCCAATAGCCCACTAAAATTGTAACACTTTGGCCTTTTAATCTTATTGAGCAGCAAGGATATCTGCTATGATTTTGAGATGATGATTGCTGTGAATAGCTACAAACTTAATGCCTTGGTCTCTTTTGAGATGGCCAAAAAACGGATGATTAAAATGGGCTTTATCAGCTTGTTGTTGTACCTCTTGCAATAGTTTTTCCGTCTGTTCAAATAAGGCGGGCAAACTACTTAAATCTACTTCTTCTCGGTTGTTAATCATTTTTGGAGCCTTGGCTTTTCCTCTGGGAATCTTGCCTGTAGCTAAAATTAGTGATTTGGAAGGGCTAAACTTAGGTTTAAACTTAGCTGGGTCGCTGTTTATAATAGCTTTCAACATCACCATAGCCGTTTTGAGCGAATGCTCAATATGCCAATCTACGCCTCTTTCCGATACTTGAGGGGCTAAAAGTGGGGCTTGGTCCAAATAACTAGCTAAATTTTTTAGGCTCTGTTGAGCCATATCTACTTCTTTTTTCATAAACGATTACACATTGGAGGGGAACTAATTAGTTTGAGCTGCTAAAATATCTTGAATAATCTTGAGGTGGTGTTTACTATGAATAGCCACAAACTTCAGCGCTTCATTTCGTTTCATGTGGCCAAAAATTGGATGGTCAAAATAACTTTTTTCTGCCTTTTCTTCAATAGTCAACAATAAGGCTCTCAAGTTTTTAAGCATTTCAGGAACTTTGCCCAAAGAAATAGGTCCTTTCGTATTTAAAATATCTGGCGATACCGCCCGCCCTCTAGGGATTCGCCCCATTTGGAGAATAAGGGTTTTGGTAGGGCTAAACTTGGGTTTATAATCTGCTGGATTGCTTTGCCCGATTGCATCAATAATTAAAATTGCTGCTTTCAGGCTATGTTCTATATGCCAATCAATAGCTCTAGCCGACACCTTTGGTGCCCCAATTTGGGCATGAGGTATGCTAGCCTCTAAATGGTCTATAGCACTATTGATTAGCTGAATTTGTTTTTTCATAAAACTCTTTGCTTAGATTTTCTAATCCTAGAAATAGGCGGGGCGAAGCCTTTTTTGCCCGAAGGGCCTTTTATTGGGCTGGCCCAGCGCTGCGGAGGGGTGGCCGCAGGCCAGACCCAGCCGCCGGAGGCGGTGCAGGGCCGAGCAGACTTGCGAGCCCCGCAGCATAGCGGCGGCCGCCCCACAATAAAGGGCGGCCGCGGGCCCAAAAAAAGCTCACTTACAAGAAAGATACTTATAAGTGAGCGATTTATAGGAATAAACTAGTTCTATTTAGTTTTTGCCATGACAGTGCTTGTACTTTTTGCCACTACCGCAAGGACAAAGATCATTTCGCCCAACCTTCTTTTCTACTCGACGGGGAGCAACCTTAGGAGCTGGGCCTTGAGGTTGTTGAGCGGCCTGTCTTTGGGCCTGCTGTTCGGCTTTTTGCTCTTCGATATTGCTATGCACCTCTTCAAACTGTTCTTCTTCTACCTCTTGCGCTTCTTGAATTTGGCTTTCCTGTTGAATAGGAATTAGGCCACGGAATAAGAAAGAACAAACCTCTTGGTTAATTCGGCTACGGAGTTCGGCAAACAACTTACGCGACTCAATTTTATAGATAACCAAAGGATCTTTTTGGGCAAAAGAGGCATTTTGGACCTGATCTTTCAGCTCATCCATATCGCGGAGATGCTCTTTCCAATTAGAATCAATCAAGGCCAGAGTAATAGAGCGTTCGATTTGGTTAATCAGGCTTTTTCCGTTTGTTTGTACCGCCTGTTCCATATCGGCATTGATTTCCAAAGCTTGGATACCGTTAGTAAAGGGGATTGCAATTTTTGTAAAATTATTGCTTTCATCCTCATAAATCCGTTGAATGAGCGGCAAAATAGCTTTAGAGATATGCTCAAACTTACGGTTATAGGCGGCAAAAAGAGGAGCTGACAACTGATCCGTCAAATCATTGGGGTCTGTAGTGTACAGCTCTTCAACCGTTACTTCAGGATCGATACCAAAGTTTTGGATCATGGCCTGTTCGAAGCCCTCATAATTGCGTTCATTCTGATATTGAGTAACCAATTCATAAAGCAAATCGAGGAACATATCATTAAGGTCAATCGCTAAACGATCTCCCTCTAGCGCATTATTGCGGCGGCGATAAATTTCCTCCCGCTGCATATTCATCACATCATCATATTCAAGCAGGCGTTTACGGATACCAAAGTTATTCTCTTCCACCTTTTTCTGAGCTCTTTCGATGGACTTGCTAATCATAGGGTGTTGCAAAACATCGCCATCTTTATGGCCTAGGCGGTCCATCATTTTAGCGATACGATCAGAGCGGAAAAGGCGCATCAGTTTATCTTCTAGAGAGACATAAAACTGTGAAGAGCCCACATCGCCTTGACGACCAGCACGACCACGAAGCTGTCGGTCTACTCGGCGAGAATCATGGCGTTCTGTACCAATAATGGCCAAACCGCCTAGTTTTTTCACTTCATCAGTTAGTTTAATATCGGTACCCCGACCAGCCATGTTAGTCGCAATCGTAACCTGTCCACTTTTGCCTGCTTCAGCTACAACATCGGCCTCTCGAGCGTGTTGTTTAGCATTAAGTACATTGTGTGAAATTTTGCGAAGGCTAAGCATACGGCTCAAAACTTCTGAGCTTTGGACCGAAGTAGTACCAACGAGGATAGGGCGTCCAGCTTCTCTCATTTTTATCACCTCATCAATGATCGCCTGATATTTTTCACGTTCCGTTTTATAAACCAAATCGTTACGATCATCACGAGCAATAGGGCGATTTGTAGGGATGATCACCACATCCAACTCATAAATGTCCCAAAGCTCTTGTGATTCTGTTTCTGCGGTACCTGTCATTCCTGCAAGTTTGTGGTACATGCGGAAGAAGTTTTGCAGAGTTACCGTAGCATAAGTTTGTGTAGAGTTTTCAATTTCTACATTTTCCTTTGCTTCTAAGGCTTGGTGTAGACCGTCAGAATAGCGACGGCCATCCATAACACGCCCTGTTTGCTCATCAACAATTTTCACCTTGCCCTCGACAACAATATATTCGTCTTCTTTATGGAAAAGTGCATAAGCTTTGAGCAATTGGCGCATAGCGTGTAGACGCTCACTTTTTGCAGCAAAAGCCTGAATCAATTCATCTTTTTTAAGCTGTTTTTCTTCAGGGTTAAGGCTGTTATTATTATCTACTTGCAAGAGTTTATCATTGATATCCTCCATAACAAATAGGTGCTTATCTGCTCCCCCCTTACCCAAGAAATCTGTTCCTCGGTCGGTCAGCTCTACACTGCGGTTTTTCTCTTCAATCACAAAAAACAGTTCAGCATCAGCTTTGTGCATATGCTTACTTTGTTCCGCCATATAATGGGCCTCAGTTTTTTGTAGGATTTGCTGCATACCTGGTTCACTCAAAAACTTAATGAGTGCACGGTTTTTAGGCAACCCTCGGTACGCTCGGAAAAGGTCGAGTCCGCCTCCACCTTCCTCGGCGCTTGTATCTCCTGCCAAGATTTTTTCTTTGGCTGATCGAATCAACTGAACAACCAATTTTTTCTGGGCATTCATCAAGTGCTCTACAGCAGGCTTAAGCCCAATAAACAACTCTGCACGATCATCTTTAGGGGTAGGGCCAGAAATGATGAGTGGCGTACGCGCATCATCAATCAAAACAGAGTCTACCTCATCAATCATAGTGTAATGAAACTTACCCTGTACTTTTTCGGCTACCTTATGAACCATATTATCCCGTAGATAATCAAAACCAAATTCGTTATTGGTTCCATAAGTTACATCACAGCGATAAGCCGCTTTACGTCCATCAGAATGTGGACGGTGCTTATCAATACAATCTACAGTAAGGAAAAGGAAGCTCAATAAAGGCGCCATCCATTCCGCATCCCGCTTAGCTAGATAGTCGTTCACCGTAATAATATGCACCCCTTCACCAGCCAAACCATTAAGGTAAGCAGGCAGTGTGGCTACCAGGGTTTTACCTTCTCCAGTTGCCATCTCGGCAATTTTACCCGAATGCAAAACGGCACCACCAATCAGCTGCACATCATAATGGATCATATTCCAAATCACCTCATTTCCAGCAGCCATCCAACGGTTTTTCCAGATTGCCTTATCTCCACTTAGCTCTAGCGGGCGGATCTCATCATTGATCCAGTTACCTACCACCTCATGATCAAAATCAGTAGCGGTCACCTCTAGGGTTTCTTCTTCTGTAAAGCGACGAGCCGTTTCTTTCACTACAGCAAAAGCCTGGGGCAAAAGATTTTCTAAGACCTCTTCTAGACGCTGATCGCGATCCTTTTTCAATTGGTCTACCTCCTTATAAAGATCTTCTTTTTTAAAGATATCTTCTGTAGAGACGGCTTGCTCTTGCAGCTTTTCTATCTCTAAATCAATATCCACCAAATAATCTTTAATGGCCGCTCTAAATTCAATTGTTTTATGACGGAGCTCGTCATGGCTCAAGCTCTTGAGCTTGGCGTACTCCTCGTTAATTTGGGCTACCACAGGGCGCAACTCTTCAATATCGCGCTCTTGCTTGTTCCCAAATATCTTTTTTAAGAAACCAAACATGCTAAGGTATAAAGTTTATAATCTGTAAATTAGAAAGGGTTTGTCCCTTTCTGCTGTTTGCACTAAGCAAAAGCTGTACAAAAATACAACTTAAATAAAGAAGTTGCACAATTAATGACCGCAATTATAGCTCAAGCCCCTCATTATGGGAACTTTAGGCTTTTCTCTCTTCTTTTAGGATGGCATAACAAGCTGACAATCTGTCAGTTTATTTTCTATTTAACTGCTATTTTTGGGCCTCCGCCTCGCGCTGCTCGTCGGCGCTACGTTCCAGGGCTCGCTATTCGCTCGGCCCTGCAGCCGCCTTTGGCGGCTTTGGTCTGGCCTGCGGCCCCCCTTTCACATCGCTAGGCCAAATGAAAGCCCCCTGTTTCTCTTTCCGAAAGCGAGAGGGCGTTTTTTGATACCGCCGCTTAAATAGGCGATTAAAATAGGATAAGCTGTTAAAACCACAATTTAGAGCCAAATCCCCAATTTTTTGATCGGTTTGAAGCAAAAGACTAGCAGCCATTTTTAACCGCTCTTCTTGGATAAAATCATTAGGCGACTGGCCCAATTCTGCCTTAAACGAACGATAAAAATGAGGTTCGCTCATGCAAGCTTTTTTACTCAATTTCCCAACGCTAAGATCTTCACTTAAATGCTGACGAATATATTGAACCAGTTGCGCTAACCGGCTATCCTCTTCTCCTAATTTCACCTCATTCTCCTGTTGCAAAATGCGTAATAAAAGCTCCTTAAGCGCCATCCCAACAAATAAATCCTTTGAGGGATGCCCTTCTGTGAATAAAAAAATGAGTCGCTGCAAAATCTGTTGTACAGCCATAGAATGTGTAAAATGAAAATTGCCCGACTGAAAGGACCAAAGCAAACCATCTTCTCGAGGATGTTCTGTGTTCAACCAATCTAATTCTTTTTGTACCATATCCTCATCTAAAGCCAAAGCCAAACATTTAGTAGGTTGTTGCATATTAGCTTCAGGAAAATCTATAATCATCAACTCATTAGGAGGTAGTAAAACTGACTCTCCTGGCAAAAAGCAAAATGGCTCCTTGTCTCGCAAATACATCCGCTTTTTGCCCATCAACATAGCTGCCAAAACGGGCTGCCTAAACTGTAGTTCTACAGCCTCTGCCATCTGATGCGTCTCAAAAATATGAAGCTCTGCTTGAGCTGCTGCAAAGGTGTTTTGCTGCTCTACTAAGGTGTGTAGTGGACGCCCAGCTCGATAATTATCAGGAAGTAGCATAGTCAATAGTTTTGAGGATAAGGGAAGGGAATAACGAAAACCAATCAAAGGACGAACAGCATCCGCCCCAAATAAAAATAATGGACTCTACATAAATTACAGTTTTTTTGTGCGCATATAGAAGCAAAATTGATAGAATCGTTCAACTATTTGATAGGAAGCTACAAAAAGAACCCAAATTTATAGATTACCTTTGGCTTGTCAACAGTTAAAACTATTTGCTAACAAGGAGTTTACAAAAGTCTAAAGGCTTTTATAAATTTTAACAACCAACATCATCATGCAAGAAACGAATGTACTAGAAGAGGTATTGAAAGCACCTAATTTCAAACCTCAATATGAAAACTTTATTGGTGGCGAATGGGTAAAACCCACTAATGGGGAATACTTTGAAAATGTATCACCAGTAGATGGCAAGAGCTTTACACGCATCCCTCGCTCTACGAAAGAAGATATTGATAAGGCCGTAGCCGCCGCATGGGCCGCCGCCGCAGAATGGAATAACAGCTCTGCTACTTTCCGTAGCAATATTTTGCTCAAGATCGCTGATCGTATGGAAGCTAACCTAGAACTATTGGCTCGTACCGAAACTTGGGATAATGGTAAAGCCATTCGAGAAACTCGTGCAGCAGATATGCCTTTAGCTATTGACCATTTCCGTTATTTTGCAGGCGTAATCCGTGCAGAAGAAGGTAGCATGAGCGAATTAGACGCAAATACGGTTTGTATCAATGTCCCTGAGCCTTTAGGTGTTGTTGCTCAAATCATTCCTTGGAATTTTCCTCTCCTTATGGCTGCATGGAAAATGGCTCCAGCTTTGGCTGCAGGCAATTGTGTAGTACTTAAGCCTGCAGAACAAACTCCAGTAGGCATTTTGATTTTAATGGAACTCATCCAAGATATTTTGCCCAAAGGTGTATTAAATGTTGTCAATGGCTTTGGCGTAGAAGCAGGTAAACCTCTCGCTTCTCACCCTGATATACGTAAGGTTGCCTTTACTGGAGAAACCACTACTGGGCAGCTTATCATGCAATATGCTTCTAAAAACTTGGTTCCTGTTACTTTGGAGCTTGGTGGTAAATCACCCAACGTTTTCTTTGCAAACGTAATGGCAGAAGACGATGCTTTCTTTGACAAATGCTTGGAAGGTGCAGCTATGTTTGCCCTAAACCAAGGAGAAGTTTGTACTTGCCCCTCCCGCATTTTGGTCCAAGAAAGCATTGCTGATAAATTTATCGAACGTCTAGTAGAGCGCGTGAAAGCCATTAAAATGGGGCATCCGCTAGATCCTACCACAATGATGGGAGCACAAGCTTCTAATGATCAATATGAAAAAATCCTTAACTATATTAAAATTGGCCAAGAAGAGGGTTGTGAAGTGTTAGCAGGCGGTACTGCCGCTACTGTAGACAGTCTTTCTGGCGGTTATTATATTCAACCTACAATTCTAAAGGGACACAACAAAATGAGAGTATTCCAAGAAGAAATTTTTGGTCCTGTTGTTTGTATTACCACTTTTAAGGATGAAGCCGAAGCCCTAGAAATCGCTAATGATACTCCCTATGGTTTGGGCGCCGGTGTTTGGACACGCGATATGCACCAAGCTTACCAAATCTCTAGAAAAATTGAAGCCGGACGCGTTTGGGTGAATAACTATCACGCTTATCCCGCTCATGCTCCTTTTGGTGGTTATAAGAAGTCGGGAATCGGACGGGAGACGCATAAGATGATGCTGGCTCATTATCGCCAGACGAAAAATATGCTCATCTCTTACGATAAAAATGCCCTTGGTTTCTTCTAAACTCCTCAATTTTATGGCGGAATTAGTCGATGTAACAGAAAAGGCGAAGCAGTTGATCCAAGAGTTGAAGGCCAAACACGGAAACCTTATGTTTCATCAAAGCGGCGGTTGCTGTGATGGCTCGGCCCCAATGTGCTTTGAGGCTGGAGAACTTATGATTGATGATTCGGATATCCTGCTCGCCGAAATTGAGGGCTGCCCATTCTATATGTCAGCCTTTCAATACAAATATTGGAAGCATAGCCACCTTACCTTAGATGTCGTTCCTGGTAGGGGCGCTAGCTTCTCACTTGAAATTCCCTTGGGCGTTCGCTTTATCATCAGGTCTAGATTACTTACCGATGAAGAAGCTGCTCAAGTTAAAGATGCATAGTTGTTTCTTTTATCAAGAGTGCTTTGAAAACTATTTATCACTCCTTAATGATATAGTTTTTGACGAGCTCCCCTTCTTTATCTTAGATAAGGAGGGGTTTTTTATTTTTGGGGCCTCCCGCCTGCGGCGGGCGCTACGTTTCGCAGCTCGCTCTTCGCTCGGCCCTTCGCCGCCGCAGGCGGCTCGGTCTGGCCCTGCGGGCCACTGCTGCACATCGCTAGGCCAGGCGCTGCGCGCCCCTAAAACCATAACTTTGACCCAAATTCAGAATTAAGTGTATTAAAGTGTTAACTATTTGCTTTTTAGTCCTTACAGTTGGTAGTATACGCAGTTTTTAGTCCTGCGTTTTTTTAACACCTCATTTAAATACCTTAATTTTGAGAAAAGAAGACAAAAAGATGATCAAGGATCGCTATATCAATCCACTGACCGATTTTGGATTTAAGAAGCTTTTTGGCGAGGCCGCCAATAAAGAACTACTCATCCATTTTCTCAATCAGCTGCTGCCCGAAAAGCATCAGGTGGAAGACCTCGAATATCTCCCTAGCGAACGCTTGCCTTCCAGCTTTCTGGACCGAAAAGTTATTTTTGATATTTATTGCACCAGCAGCCGAGGCGAGCAGTTTATTATTGAACTGCAACGCAGTAAGCAAAATCATTTCATCGACCGCTCTATTTTTTATAGCACTTTCCCCATTCAAGAACAATCCGAAAGGGGCGATTGGAATTTTAAGCTTTGGCCCATTTATACGATCTGCATTCTCGATTTTAAGATCAATCAGCCCAACCCCAATAATCGAGTGATCCGCTATGTGCAGCTCAAGGACCAAGACAAAGAGCTATTCTTTGAAGACCTTACCTATATTTATATCGAGCTGCCTAATTTTACCAAAACCCTAGATGAGCTAGAAGACCTGCAGGATAAATGGCTTTACCTTTTCCGCTATTTGGCCAAATTAGAAGATCGGCCAGCGGCTTTGCAAGAGCGCATTTTTACTCGGCTTTTCCGTGCCGCCGAAATTGCCAGCTACTCTATTGAAGAGCGCCAAAATTATGAGGTCTCCCTCAAAAAGCACCGAGATATTAAAAATGCTATTGACACGGCCCTAGAAAAAGGCAGAGCCGAGGGCTTGGAAGAAGGCCTAGAACTAGGACGAGAAGAAGGCCTAAAAGAAGGAGAAGAACGAGGCTTAGAAAAAGGACTCGAACAAGGTAAGGAGGAAGGCGCATTAGCAGCCAAAAAAGCCATGGCCAAACAAATGCAAGCCGCCAATTTACCTCTAGACCAAATTACGCAAATTACGGGCTGCGCCCTAGAACAAATCAAAAACTGGCTAAAAGACTAGTCTTAAACAATAGAAAGCTTGAACCTCAGTAGGTTCAAGCTTTTTTAGGTCCTACAGGCCCGAAGGGCCGCAGGCTGAGCTGCCGGAGCAGGGCCGCCGAAGGCGGCAGACCAAAGGCTTTTGAAGCGAAGCGAAAAGCCTGCAGGGCCGAGCAGACCTGCGAGCTGCGGAGTGGAGCGACCCGACCAAAGGGAGGGGCAGCCCCAAACTAGTAATCTAATCTTCTTTTAAATCTAGAGAAATTTCATTGTCCCAACGAGGGCGCAAAGGCAACTCCTTAGAACTAGAGATGCGCTCGGGTTGCTGTAGTTGCAGATAATTGCCTGTGGTCCATTGACCATCCTTGTTTTCGTCCCAAATTAGTTGTATTTGGTAATTGCCTGGTGGCAAAAGTGGAAAGTTGAGCGCATATTCGCTTTGGCCTGAAAGCAACTGATAGTGAACCACTTCCTCTTGGTTGCGGCGCAATTCAAAGACATATTGTTTACTACTATCGGCATCCTGGATTTGGGCCAAAATATTCCCTAGTGTTTTGTCGGTTTCTAGAACATAAGTAGCCTTAAGGGTATCCTTATTCGTATTTCCCCAAAAATCGGTTAAAGCTCCAGGCAACAATTGAAGACTATAAGTAGCTGAAGCTAGTTTGGGCGCATCTAAGGTCCAAAGATAATCGCCCTGAGGCAGAAAGCTCAATGGGCCAGAAACTAGGCCCGTGTCATTTTGCCAAACACAAAGGCTGCTATCAATGCTTTGGATAGGCGCTCCAAAATCGAGCACCATAGGATTTTGGGGGTGTAAAAGAGCTGGGGGAATTTGAAGGCCATCTGTTGCCCGCGCTTTAGTCGCTTTTTTAGGATCTCGCAGGCGCAGTTTGCTAGGTTCTAGATCTGCATACAAGTTAATATTGGCTGTATCTCGGTAATTTCCAGCTTCCAATAAAAAGCGAAGCTCCTCCCCTTTTGCTCCTTTCCAGAAGAGCCAGACAAACTCATCTTTTTGGTAGTAGGTCCAATCTTCTAGTTCATCCAAAGGCTGGATACGGAGGCTATCCGAAAAAGCTTTATTCCATTGCAATTGCGCCTGTTCCTTGGCTAATTGTTTAGCTGAAAGTAATTTTCGTTCTGTTTCGGCAGCAAATAGCCGAAGTTTGGGCTTTCCTGCGCTACTATCAGTTAAAACAATAGGCTCGGACCAAAATGCAATTTCCTCATTAGCTTGATAGCGATAATCATTATTTTTATCCATCAAACCAAGAAGGATATAGCGGCCTGCTTTTAGGTTTTCTAGCTTAAAATTGCCTTTTTCATCCGTTCGGGCCAAGTAGTTGGGCCGCTCAAGGATGGGCGTAGAATCGCCCAACTCCCCTTCATAAAGCATTACCCAAGCCTCTTCTACGGGGGCCGTTGTTTTAGCATCCAATAATTGGCCACCCAATTGAAGAGAATCTAGTTGGTCTCCTGTAGAAAAGACAAAACGCAGGTCTTTAACGGGGTTTCCCTCTCTAAAATCGACAATGCTTTGCCCAAACTGAATGCTATAGGTGGTATTTTCTTTCAGTTCTTCTTGAAAGCGAAGAATAACCGTTTTATTCTTCAACTTCACCTTTGGCTTTTTATTCAAAGGGGGAGAGATCAAAATTTGCTGTTGGGCATTTTTGAGTTGTACCCATTCATTAAAGGTGAGTAGAATCTCCTTTTCCTCAAAGTTTGTTTGATAGTTGGGCGTAGAGTAGCGCCGCAAATCTAGCTCTGGCGGCTGCTCGTCTTTTGGCCCTCCTTGCAGAGGTTGTTGCTGAGCACATTGAACAAGAAGCAGGGCCAAAAGGGCCAAAAGCAGATAAGCAGGCAATTGACGCATCCTTAAAAGTCTGATTTAAAGTGAAATTTAATATTGGGGTAGTCTTGCTGAGCTGTACTAAGCATCCATTTTGACTCGGCCAAATAGACATAACGCCCATCTTTATCTTTAGCAATAAATTGGGCCTTTTTTCGCAAGAATTCCTTGAGTTCTGCCTCATCATCAGCCTCAATCCAACAAGCTTTATGTAATTGCACGGGTTCATAACGACAACTCGCCCCATATTCATGCTCCAAACGATATTGCAATACATCAAACTGAAGCTGCCCTACGGTACCAATAATCTTGCGATTGTTAGAGGTTTTGGTAAAGATCTGCGCCACTCCCTCATCCATCAATTGGTCAATTCCCTTGGCCAGTTGTTTTGATTTCATGGGGTTGGCATTTTCAATATAACGGAAAAGCTCGGGCGAAAAGCTGGGAATCCCCTTAAAATGGAGGCTTTCGCCTGCTGTCAACCCATCGCCAATCTTAAAATTACCCGAGTCATAAAGGCCCACAATATCGCCTGGATAAGCCTGCTCGACAACCTCTTTTTTAGAGGCCATAAAGGTCGTGGGATTTGAGAACTTCATCTTTTTGTTCTTCCGAACATGCAAATAGTTGGTGTTGCGCTCAAACACGCCCGAACAAACCCGCATAAAGGCAATGCGATCGCGGTGACGAGGATCCATGTTTGCATGGATTTTAAAAATAAAGCCCGTAAACTTAGGCTCTAAGGGCTCAATATCTCGCTCTTCGGTATGAAAACCCGTTGGCGTGGGCGCTACTTCTACAAAGCAATCGAGCAGTTCTTTTACCCCAAAGTTATTAACGGCGGAGCCAAAAAACACAGGTGACAACTGGCCTTTGAGATAAGCTTCTCGGTCAAAATCCGGATAAACCTCCATAACCATATTGGCCTCTTCTCTTAGCTCTTCGGCATAGTCCTCTCCAACCAATTTATCCAAAACAGGATCATCTAGATCTTCCAAAGCCGTGAGATCGCCATATTTGGTCCCTGGCGCAAAGAGATTGAGCTGCTTTTCATAGATATTGTACACCCCCTTAAAATCGGGGCCCATACCCACAGGCCAACTCAAAGGACAAACATTGAGCTTGAGCTTTTCCTCAATCTCATCCAATAGGTCCATCCCATCCTTGCCCACACGGTCCAATTTATTGATAAAAACCATTACTGGCGTATCGCGCATACGGCAAACCTCTACCAATCGCTCAGTCTGCTCCTCTACCCCCTTAGCCACATCAATCACCACAATTACACTGTCTACCGCTGTCAAGGTCCGATAAGTATCTTCTGCAAAATCTTTGTGACCCGGCGTATCCAAAATATTGATCTGCCGCTCCCGATACTCAAATCCCATGACTGAGGTGGCCACCGAAATCCCCCGCTGCTTCTCAATTTCCATAAAATCGGAAGTGGTCGATTTCTTAATTTTATTAGACTTTACCGCTCCCGCTACCTGAATCGCCCCACCAAAAAGAAGGAGTTTTTCAGTCAAGGTTGTTTTTCCCGCATCGGGGTGGGCCACTACGGCAAAGGTGCGCCTCTTACTTACTTCTGCAGCTATTTTTGTCGACATTGATTTTGCTTTTGTTTTACGCCACAAAAGTAGCAAAAAAGCCTGTAATTGCTGAATAGCATCTAGCGCCCTTCTCTTTTTTGCCTCAAAATCAATACGTTTTTTCTATTTGTTTGGGGCCTCCGCTGCGGCTTCGCCTTGCGGCGCTACGTTTCGCAGCTCGCTGTTCGCTCGGCCCTTCAGCGCTAAAGCGCTTCGGTCTGGCCCTAGGGGCCACTGCTGCACATCGCTAGGCCAGCGGGCTTCGCCCGCTTCTAGACGCAAAAAAAGCCCACCCCAATAATTTGAGGCAGGCCGCTTAGGGTTTAAGCTATTTGCTTAGGCTGCTTTAAAGGCCAACTCCTGACCTTCATCATCTTTTACTTTTAAAGACGCTGCTGTTATCTCTAGAACCTTATACGTCTTGGCAAAGACGCTGCCTTTGCCCTCTAGTGATTCTTCGGCTTTCAGCGAAAGCTGCTTTTCATCATCACTGAGCGTCCAGCTACCTACAATAGTGGTTTCACCATCAAAAGAAGCCTCAAATGTACCGTCCAATTTTAAATTGACATAAGTATTTTGATTTTGCCATTTTCCTGCAGTGAAGGTCTCTACTTCTTCGGCACTTTGGCCACGAGTAGTTACTTCTACAGCTTCATCTACACGAGCCGCAGGCATTTCTGAATTGCAACTGCCAAGCCCCAAGGCTAAAATGGCCATAAAAAGGAACATTAAGTTTTTCATAGTTAAATGATTTTGAGCATGATTGTTTTGTTGTCTTCGCTCTCTAACTTAATTGGGGGTAGAAAACGATTTGTATCTGTTTATGGCCATTTCTGGCATTTTGTGAACTATAAAAGCCCATAAAATTGAACTTTTATTCAATATAATATACAGCTAAGGTTTTGAATCTGAAAGCTCTAGAGGTAACTCCCCCTTTTTTGAGCTATTTTTTAAGCGTATACCTTGCTTTTAAACAAAACGCCATCTAAACGGTCCAACAGGATTATAATTCTTTCTTTCTAAAGAATCAAGGAAAATTCAAGCGCTAAAAAATATTGAGGAATAGCGAAATAAAAACTATTTTGAGAAAATATTGACGCTAAGTACAAGACTGGCAAACCTTTTTAGCCGTTTTACACTTAGAAGAATACTATTGTACCGCTCGACTATTGAGCAGCGATTTTTAAGATCTACTTATTGTTTTGAGATGAAACAGAAACTTGTATTTTGGGCCGAAGAGGCCGTAGCTGAAGGCATGCAAAAGTGCCTGTTGGCCATGGAATTAAAGGCTGAAGACAATCGCCTAGAATTGCACAAATTTGAAGGCGAAGCCGCTACTGAGACATTAGAAAAAGAGTTGAAGGAAAAATGGATGCAAGACCTTGTGGTCGCATTCCCTACAACAGGCTACCAAAAAACAGCGCAAGAATTATCGGCAGCAAGCCGTCTCTTGCCAGAAGCCTACAACTGTTTGGATAATAACCTCAATTTGGAAGGCCTAAAGACAGAGTGGCTTTTTGCCGTCCTTTCTACTAAATTGTACAAAACCTATTGGTCAGAGCTTGGCGAAATCCAAGATCGCGTAGAACGAGCTACCAAGTATGATAAAATGCTTTGGGAAGAACTCAAAGCATTTCAGGCTAAAGTACATGCCCAAGACAAAGAGAAAAACCTCTTTAGAGAACATGTACAAGAATTACGAGATAGCCTCAATGAACTTTTTGGCTTAATGAAAAACTTGCGCAAAGTTCAAGATGAAGCTTTTGAACAAGCTGCTAAAGCCAACTATGATCAATTGGACCAAGGCCTTTCTGCTATTGAGAAAGAACTAGAAGGCGAAAATGGAAAATGGGATAAGTACTTTGAACAACTCAAAGGCCTGCAAGCTCAGATGAAAAAAATGAAACTGAGCAAAAAACAACGCAACAGCATTTGGGGACGTATTGACCAAGCCTTTAAGCTAGTCAAGGTGAAACGCTTTGGCAAACAAAATGGTGATAGCCGACTCGAACGCCGTATCCAAGGCCTAGAAGAGGCCATCAAGAAGATGCAACGCTCTATTGATCGTGACCAAAAGGAATTGGACATCCAAGATCAGAAGATCAATGCGCCTAATGCTACCCAAATCGAAACGCAACTTCGTGAGGTGAAAGCCAAAATGCTAACTGAACGCATTAGCTCTAAGGCTGAAAAACTTGCCGACATGAATAAAACCATGACGGAACTCCAAAAACGCCTTGCCAAAATGCAAAAACAAGCTGCCGAACTCCAAAAAGAGACGGAAGCTCAAACAGAAACGCCCCCTGTAGTAGTAGAAACTCCTCAAACGGAGGAACCTACCGAAAACAATGGCGAAGAGGATAACGCTTAATTCTAAAGAACTCTTTTATTGAGTTTGATATAGCCTATAGCTCCATAAAGAAGCTATAGGCTTTCTTTTTCAACTGTTCCTAAAATTTAGCGCCTTTAGTCAAAGGAAGTCGTTTTGGCCTAGCGATGTGCAGCAGTGGCCCAAAGGGCCAGACCCAGCCGCCGAAGGCGGCGCAGGGCCGAGCGAATAGCGAGCTGCGGAACGTAGCGCCGACGACCAAAGGAAGGCGGAGGCCCCAAAAAACAATGAAACTTATAAAAAAAAGAGCGCCCTCCAAACAAGAATTGGAGAGCGCTAACTAATCTATAGATTAAGGAGAGTCCTTACATATTTCGACGATATTGTCCGCCAACCTCATAAAGAGCTTGTGTAATTTGTCCCAAAGAGCAGAACTTCACGGCAGTCATCAGGCAATCGAAGAGGTTTTTGTTCTCAACAGCAGCCTCTTGTAACGCTTTAAGGGCTTGAGGACCACGTTCTTCATGCGTTTGGTGCAAGCGTTGGAGGGCAGAGATTTGCGCCTCCTTTTCTTCCTTGGTCGCACGGATAACCTCCTCGGGAATAATGGTGGGTGAGCCCTCATCCGACAAGAAAGTATTCACGCCAATAATGGGCATTTCCCCCGTATGCTTGAGGGTTTCATAATAAAGGCTTTCCTCCTGAATTTTTCCTCTTTGGTACATGGTTTCCATAGCGCCCAACACGCCACCACGATCGGTAATTCGGTCAAATTCGGTCAAAACGGCCTCCTCTACCAAGTCGGTGAGTTCCTCAATAATGAAAGCACCCTGCAAGGGGTTTTCATTTTTGGCCAAGCCCAATTCTCTATTGATAATCAACTGAATGGCCATAGCTCGGCGCACAGACT
>Ga0193958_1000147_pt1 | contig 32146 bp, 23 predicted proteins | sample FB_1_MG_FD_140320 | JGI IMG/M metagenome (GOLD analysis project Ga0193958, IMG submission 140320) | Microbial mat bacterial communities from the Broadkill River, Lewes, Delaware, United States - FB_1_MG | ecosystem: Environmental > Aquatic > Freshwater > River > Microbial mats | place: USA... | reverse complement strand
GCTTTAGGTGCTGAAATTCCTAGTACAAATCCAATACAAACTGGTACTTCGTTAACATTTAACCAAAAGTTACACAATGCTAAATTAGCTTTAGCTGCTTTAGAAAATTGTGATGCAGATTGTCAGCAATTAGCTATCGATGCTGCTCAACATGAGATTGATTTATTACAACCATCTTTAGACTTTGTTCTTGAAAAGATAGCTGAAATGCAAGCTCAATATGACTTATACATGGAAACTTATGTTCCTGGTGCTTCTACTAGTTATGATAATTTAGATGCAGACTTAAAAGTGAAGTACGATACTTTAATGAACGAAGCATTTGTATTACAACAAGAATTAGATGCATTAGATGCTGAGTTAGATTACGTAAATGATATGTTAGGTAATACTGCAGGTATTGATAATTTAAGTGAAGTTTCTTTAGAAATTGAATTAACAATTTTATATGATAACTCTCAAGGTAGCTACAATGATGCTTTAGAAGATTTAGAAGATGCAGAAGAAGCTTTAGCTGAACACTTAGCAGATATGGCTGATGACACTACTTATATTGAATACCTACAAGCTAAAGTAGATACTTTACAACAAAGATATGATAATGCTGCTGCATTAGCTGCTAAATATTTAGCATTAATGAATGCTGCAATAGCATCTTAATAAAAATTCTTTAAGTAAACATAATAGGGCTGTTTCGGCAGCCCTTTTAAAACAAAATTTAACTCTTAAAGAACTAAAACATATGAAAAAATATTTAATTTTATGCTTTATCCTTGCTTTTACACTCACTAGTGTAAACGCTCAAGATAAAGATTCAAACCACGATTGTGAAAACTGTGACCAAAGTGCAACATTTGCACCTAAAAAAGGTGACTTTACTGCAGCAATGGTTTTTGGACGTGGAGCATATCTAAATGGAGGGTTAACTGTACCTAGTTCTAATTATAATGTTAGTGGTGATGCACCTTATGCAAATGTTGTAGATGCAAACAATAACAGTATAACAAATATGGTTGGTGCCGAAGGTCGTTACTACGTAGGTAATAAATTTGCTCTTACACTTAGTGGAGGTGCAATATTACGTAATACTCCTTCTCAATTATCTATTCCAGCCGTTACTGATGTTAATGGTAATGTAATCATCCAAGCGTACGATGCAGTTGTTGCAGACGAACGTGTAGATGTTAACGCTACTGTTGGAGCACAATGGTTGTTTAATACTAAAAATAATAGATTATTTCCTTATTTAGGCGTTGCATTTCCTTTTGACTATGCTAGAAGATCTTTATACGATCCTACAGTAACAGTTGATAATTCAGGAAATCCTACAATTGTAGATTTAGGTGCACGTCACGTAGACATAGCTGCATTTGGAGTACAAGCAGTGGCAGGTGTTGATTATTATATAGCTAAAGATGTATTCTTTGGTTTTGATATCAAACCAGTATCTTATACATATGCTGCTAGTGTAAAATCTCCAGGACCAGGGTTATTAAACCTTGAAGCTGAAACTGATACAGTATCATTCTTTGCTCAATTTTCTGCAAAAATTGGGTTTAAATTTTAACTTGTGGAATATTACTATATTATGAAAAGGCTACCTAATGGTAGCCTTTTTTTTGCTTTAAAATTCATACTAACTAAGACAATTAAACTTACTTTGTCATTCCTGTGAAAACAGAAACCCATAACTACAGCTTAAATCATTTCAAACTACATTGTCATTCCTGTGAAAACAGACAAACCTTTAGGTTTAGCGTAGCTAATCTATAACAACTGTATAAATAGATACTACTGCGCAAATATGATAAACATGTTAAGAAAACACTTCCATTCCAGTATTTAAAACCATTCTTTCTTATTTGTTTGGTACATATAAACAAATTCCTCATCAGATTTTGTGAGATAAATTATGCCTTCGATTAAACCAATAAGACTCGTTAAAGCAGCGCCAATACCACAAGTAACAACAGTAATTGCTAAAAGTATAATGCCTTGTTTTGTATAACCTAGTATAAATTTATGAATACCAAAAGGTCCTAATATAATTGCTAAAATACCAGTTAAAACTCTTTTACTTTCTTCAGAACTTTTAGGTATTATGTTACCTTTTTCATCTATTACATCCATTATTATATGTTTTATAAAATAAAATTACAAAAAAATTAAAATAAAGCATTGTCATTAGGCTCCCAAAGTTCAATTTTATTACCATCATTATCTAAAATCCATCCAAATTTACCATAATCATATACTTTAATTTCACCAATAATTGTAACACCTTCTTCTTTTAAAGTAGCTAAAAGTTTTTCTAAATTCTCAACACGATAATTAAACATAAATTCCTTTTTAGAAGGCTCAAAGTAAGAGGTTTTACTATCAAAAGGGCTCCATTGTGTAGTACAAACGCTATCATCAAAATTTTTCCAAAAAAATGTACTTCCCCAATCATCTACATTAAAATTTAAGTGCTTTTGATACCATTCTTTAGTTTCATTTGGGTTTGTACACTTAAAAAAAAGTCCTCCAATCCCAGTAACTCTTTTAGTAGGGAGATTAGCCGTATCGTTATTTTTAGTAAAAAAAATTGCATTAATTTTATTAACAATAGTTTGCGCTAATTTAACTTTGGATTCAACTGTCCAACCTGCAATATGAGGTGACAATAAAACATTATCTGAATGTATTAAATAATTAAAAGCTTCTGGTAAATTATCATCTTCAAATAAATTTTCAAAAGATAATTTTTCATATTCAAGAACATCCAAACAAGCACCAATAATTTTTTTACTGATGAGAGCTTCAACCAAGTTATCTGTAACAACAGCAGAACCACGTGCAGTATTTATAAGATAAAACGGCTTTTTAAATGCATTTATAAACGTAGAATTAAACATTTTGTGTGACAGGCTATTGTGAGGTGTATGAAGGCTTAAAACATCTGTCTCTCGCTGTAACTCTTCTAAAGAAACTTGTCGGCAATTTTCATCGCCTACGTTATCTTTGATATCATAACAAATTACTTCAACATTAAAACCTTTTAATTTTTTAGCAAAAGCTTTACCCATGTTTCCATAACCAATAATGCCAACCGTTTTTCCATCTAATTCAACTCCCCTATTTTCTTCTCTACGCCACTTTCCGTTTCTAATTTCTAGATCAGCTTGTTTTAAATTATTAAACAAAGTCAATAACATTCCTAAAGCATGTTCTGCAACAGCGTTTCTATTTCCTTCAGGAGCTGCTATTAGATGAATTCCTTTTGCTGATGCATATTCAACATCAATACTTTCTAATCCAGCGCCAACTCGGGCGATAAACTTTAAATTTGTAGCAGCATCAATAAAGGTTTTATCAATTTTAAATCTACTTCGGATTACAATACCATCAAAATTTGAAATAATTTCTTCAATTTCAGCTTTAGAAGCCGAATAATTTTCAATATTAATACATCCTAAATCGTGTAGTTGATTTATTAATAAAGGGTGGTTTGTATCTAAATGTAGAATTTTCACTATTAATATTGTTCGTTATCATTTGGAAAATCTCTGCTTTTTACATCAGCAATATAATTTTCAAAAGCGCCTGTCATTTCAACATACAAATCTAAATATCTTCGTAAAAACCTAGGATGAAATTCGTGTGTCATACCTAGCATATCGTGGGTTACTAGAACCTGTCCATCTACACCATTTCCAGCACCAATACCAATAACTGGTATTGAGATACTTTGTGCAACTTCTTTAGCTAATTTTGCAGGTACTTTTTCTAAAACCAATGCAAAACAACCAAGTTCTTCTAATAATAAAGCATCTTCTTTCAATTTTTCAGCTTCTTCATCTTCTTTGGCTCTTACAGTATAAGAACCAAACTTATAAATAGATTGTGGCGTTAAACCAAGATGTCCCATAACAGGAATACCAGCAGTTAAAATTCTAGAAATTGATTCTCTAATTTCACTACCACCTTCTAATTTAACCGCATGACCTCCAGATTCTTTCATAATTCGAATTGCAGAATCTAAGGCGCTTCTAGAATTACCTTGATAACTTCCAAAAGGTAAATCAACAACAACTAAACTTCTATCTATAGCTCTAACAACAGAACTTGCATGGTATATCATTTGATCTAATGTAATTGGTAATGTAGTTTCATGACCCGCCATAACATTAGAAGCAGAATCACCAACTAAAATAATATCAATGCCGGCATTATCAACAATCTTAGCCATGGTAAAATCATAGGCAGTAAGCATCGCAATTTTTTCGCCATTTTTTTTCATTTCAACTAAACTCTTAGTAGTAATTCTTTTGTAATCTTTTTTTGAAGTTGACATTTTATTAGATTTATTTATAAAGGGTAAAAGTAATCAAAATTCAGATTTGTTGTATAAATTTAGCTATGCGAAATTAGAATATCTGTAAAAAAAATTACAAAAATTTGTGAAAATACAAACGATATTGATAAAAATAGATATAAAACTTTGATTGTAATAATATTAAAATTATTTTTACTTTAAAAGTAATCAAAATTGAAAAATTACAAAAAAAATCCTGAAGCGTATATACAAGATCTCGAAGAAAAAATTATTGATTTAAGTATAAAGTTAAAGACAAGCAATAACTTAGTAGCAGCTACTGAAACCAAACACAATACTTTAATTTCTAAACTAACTCATAATTTAAAAAACCCTATTGGGATTGCATATTCATTTTCGGACATGATTTTAGATGATTTAGAAAATTATACTCCAGAAAAGCTTGAAAAGCATCTTAAAATTATAAAAGAATCATCTCAGTATGCTATTAGTTTACTTAATACTTTTGTAATATTTCAACAAATCAATTCGCCTAACTACACCTATAATTTTGAGCTAACAAATTATATTGAACTTTTAAATAACATTATACATAAAAACACAGAACTAGCACAAAATAAAAATATTATAGTATTAAAAAGTTTACCTAAAGACCCCATTTTTACAAAGATTGATTCTAATAAAATTAACTTAGCTCTAGAACAACTAATTGGTAATGCAATCCGATTTTCTGAAACAAATTCTAAAATTACAATTACTGTTACTGCCAACAATACTTCAATTACAACTCAGATAATTGACGAGGGTATAGGAATCTCTAACAACAATTTAGCGAACGTATTCAATGATTTTTTTGTGGTGAATACTTATGATGTTGACAAAAAAAAATGTATAGGTTTAGGGCTTCCTATTGCTAAAAAAATAATAAAAGAACATAGTGGTACTATTTCTATAGATAGCACTATTAACCAAGGATCTAGTATAAAAATTATATTACCTATATGTAACTAAACTTTAAATAATTTAAGCCTTTACATTAAAAAGTAAATAAAAATAATATAGAAAATTATGTATCTTTAACTGTTTTCTAAACCCCAACGAAAATATATAGAATGACTAAACTAACACCCCATAATTTGCCATCAAAAAACAACTATAGTGCAAATACTAACACTTACTTTTCATTTTTTGAATATGCCCCAATAGCCTTAGTAATTGAAGATTTTACAGAAACTAAAAAGTTTATTAATTCAAAAATTAAAAAAAACAACACCACTGTTGCAGAATACATAAAAAATAACCCCAAAATAGTTTCAAAATTAATTTCATTAGTTACCATAGAAAATGTAAATGCAAAAGCTGTAGAACTTTACAATGCTAAAAACAAAAAAGATTTAATTGAGAATATAAGTAACGTATTTACAGCAAAATCTAGCACAGAGTTTCGTAAATTAATAATAGATATTTTATGTGGAGCAAAAGAAACAGAAATTGAATCTGTTAACAAAACTTTAGATGGTAAAGAGTTTAATGTACTTATAAAATTTAATTTAATTGAAAATTCTAAAGGAGAGTTAAACCGTGTAATAATATCACTAGAAAACATCACCAAAAAAATAGAAGCACAAAAAGCCTTAATAACAAGTGAAAAGAAGTATAAAGAATCTGAAATTATTGGAAAAATTGGAAGTTGGTTCTACGATTTTAAAACCAAAAAAATTGAATGTTCAAATGAAATTTTTAGAATCCTTGAGCTAACACCTAGCAGAGAAAAAGTAAACATAGATTTTTTTCTTTCTTTTATACATCCAGAAGATAGACAAAAAGTAATTAATTATAATTTAAAATATTTATTAGATAATGTAAATCAAAATTTAAGGTATCGAATTATTACAAAAAATAATAACCTTAAATATATTTTTGAAAAAAGAAGTGTCAATATTGAAAATAATAAGATTTCAAGAATTATTGGTATTACTCAAGATATAAGTGAAAATATAATTTTTGAACAAAAACTAAACACAACAAAAAACCTACTTTCTAATACAATAGCAAGTATTAAAGATGGGTTTATAATTTTAGATAAAAATTCTAATTATATATATGCAAATAATCAAGCAGCTAACTTATTTGGTAAATCAGCTAATGATCTAATTGGAAAAAATATCTGGAGTGAATTTCCAGAAAAAGAAGGCAGTCCTTTTTATGATGAATACCAGCTCGCATTAAAAACAAAAACAACAGTAAATTTTGAAAGCTATTTTGCACCTTGGAAAAAGTGGTTTGAGTATAGAATTATTCCATCTGCAAATGAAATGCTAATTATTTTTCACGAAATTACCGATAAAAAGAAATATGAAAACAAAATAAAAGAAGCCTATAATATTATAAATAAAAGTCCTTCAATTGCTATATTATGTAAAAACGAATTTAATTTCCCTGTACTATTTGCTTCAGAAAATTCTCAAAATTTATTTGGCTATACACAAGATGACTTTTTATCTGGAAAATTAAATGTACATGAATTAGTCTATCCAGAAGATTTAGATGTAATTAGAGCTACAATATTTAAAAAAATAAAGGAAAATAAAGCAATAGGATTTAAAGCAAAACCCTTTAGAATTGTTACAAAAGACGCAACAATTAAATGGATTGATGCAAGGTTTGATTTTACCAAAGACACAAACAACAAAATAACTTCTATTCAAGCAATTGTAGAAGATATTACCGAGAAAAAAAGAACCCAAGATTTGTTTTATGAAAGTAATCAAAGATTGCAAAATCAATTTGAAAACACTCCCTTAGCATCAATTATTTGGGATGTAGATTTTAAGGTAATTAAATGGAATAACTCCGCCGAAAGAATTTTTGAATTTACTGCAAAAGAAGCTATTGGAAAGCATATAAAAGAATTAATTATTCCCAAAAATCTACATTCAGAAATTGATAAAATATGGGAAAATTTACTAAAACAAAGAGGTGGATTTAGAAATACCTATAAAAATATTACAAAAAGTGGAAAAGAAATTATTTGTAATTGGTATAATGTAACTTTAAAAAACAGTGAAGGTATTGTAACTGGTGTAGCTTCTTTAGGAAATGATATTACAGAAACTATAAATTCAAAAAAATTATTAGAAAGATCCGAGAAAAAGTATCGTGATATTTTCGAGAAATCAATAGATGCTGTATTCATTATTAAAGACGGTGTTTTTACTGATTGTAATGAAGCCTCCTTAAAAATATTTGACTATCCTAATAAAAAATCTTTGTTCAAATTACATCCTTCTGCAATTTCTCCTAAAGAACAGCCAGATGGTGAAAATTCATTTGAAAAATCTGAAAAATTAATGAAGATTGCCTTAGAAAAAGGAAGTACAAGGTTTAGATGGTATCATAAAACCAAAAAAGGACATGTTTTTCCAGCCGAGGTTTCGTTAACTAAAATTGAAGAAAATGATAATAAAATTAGAATTCACGCTGTAGTTAGAGATATTACAGAGCGAGTAAAAAAAGAAGAATTAGAAAATGTTCTATACAATATTTCTAAAGCAGCTTTAACCATAGACGATTTTAACGAATTTAGCACATTTATAAAAAATCAATTACATAAAATTATAGATACTACCAACTTTTATATTGCACTATATAACAAAGAAACTGATTTAATAAGCTTGCCTTTTGTTGTAGATGAAAAAGATGATACAGAAGTATTTTCTGCACAAAAATCTTTGACTGGACATGTTATAAAAACAGCAAAACCGTTATTGGTTAATACTAAAAGTCATAACACTCTAATTAAAAATGGAATTGTTGATTTAATTGGTAAACCAACAAAAACCTGGGCAGGTGTGCCGCTAAAATCGCAAACCGAAGTGTTTGGAGCCATAGTTATTCAAAGCTATAAAGATACTGAAGCTTACAACTTAAATGATTTACAATTATTAGAATTTGTTGCAAATCAGATTAGTATTGCAATTCAAAAAAAGAATACCGCAAGCGATCTTAAAAAAGCACTTCAAAAAGCTCAAGAATCAGACAGATTAAAATCTGCATTCTTAGCAAACATGAGTCATGAAATTAGAACTCCTATGAATGGCATCATCGGTTTCTCAGAATTATTTTCAGATCCAAATTTACCAGAAAATGTTCGAAAAGAATATGCTAAAATTGTAATAAATAATAGTAAACAATTACTTTCAATTGTAAACGATATTTTGGATATCTCAAAAATTGAAGCTGGTGTTGTACAACTTAGTTATAATAAAGTAAATGTAAATAAGCTATTAGATAGCCTCTGTGCATTCTATAATCCAATTGCACAAAATAACAACTTAATTTTAACCTGTGTAAAAGGATTAGCGGATGATGATTGTTACATTGAAATAGATAAAACAAAATTACATCAAATACTAACAAATTTATTATCAAACGCATTTAAATTTACCGATAAAGGAAGTGTCGAAATTGGTTATCAAATAAAAAAAATGAATCTAGAGTTTTATGTAAAAGATACAGGAATTGGTATCGATTATAAATTACATAGTACAATTTTTGAAAGATTTATTCAAGGAGATTTAGATTTAAATAAACAAAAAAAGGGTACCGGTTTAGGATTGGCAATATCTAAAAAATTTGTTGAACTCTTTAATGGAGAAATTTGGTTAGAGTCTAATAATAAAGGAACTAAAGTAGTTTTTACTATTCCTTATAAGAAAGTTAAAAAAACCATTAGTAATATGAATATTGAAAAGGATATATCTAAGATAAATACACCTAAAAGCAAACAAATTACTTTATTAGTAGCAGAAGACGAAGAGTACAATATGCTTTATATTAATGAGCTATTCTCTAATTCTGGATATAAAATTATTGAAGCTAATAATGGTGCTGAGGCAATTGAATTAGCTATGGCAAACCCAGAAATTGATATGATATTTATGGATATAAAAATGCCTTTAATAAATGGAAACGAAGCCATGCTTAAAATTAAAGCCGAAAAACCTAACTTACCAATAATTGCACTTTCTGCCTTTGCAATGGAATCTGATATAGAAAATGCTTTAAATAAAGGATTTGATGCCTACCTTACCAAACCTATTGATAGAAAAAAAATATTTAAATTAGTACAACGCTATTCAAATCAAATAAATTAACAAACTATAATAGTTATAACTTCTAAACTTCTTTCTAAAAACACTCTAAAACAATTTAAATTTAGAATAATTCTAAATAAATAGTTAATTTAGCTTTAAGTTTAAATGAAATGGCTATTAAGAAACATACTCTAAACCCAGAAAAATGGGTAGCATTATATGCAGATTATCTGTTTAACTATACTATTAGCCGAATTAATAACCACGATCAAGCTAAAGACTTAGTTCAAGACACATTTTTTGCAGCATTAAATGCTATAGATAATTTTCAAGGAAAAGCAAGTGAACGCACATGGCTAATCTCTATATTGAAAAGAAAAATTATTGATTATTATCGAAAAATAAACTCCGCAAAAGGCAAAGCTGAAGTTAAAATGAATTTTTATTCAGATGGCGAACACGAAGGTGACTGGATTGAAGAAAGAGTGCCTTCAAATTGGAATGCTGAAGTAGAAAAAAATATAGAAAACGAAGAGTTAACTATTGCATTAGAAAAATGTATTAACAACTTACCAGAAAAATACGCCATGGTCTTTAGAATGAAAACCATACAACAATTTGAAACTGAAGAAATATGTAAGGAATTAGAAATAACCTCGTCAAATCTATGGGTAATTATACATAGAGCGCGTACTCAATTGAGAAAATGTATGGAAGATAATTGGTTTAAAAAATAACTCATATACTTAATGAAATTAACTTGCAACCAAGCGACATCAATTTGCGATAAAAGTCAGTATAAAGAAGCAACTTTTTGGGAATTATTAAAGGTAAAAATACATCTTTTTTTATGTAAAAGGTGTGGAAAGTATGCCAAACAAAATAACATTATGTCTAAATGTTATAAAATACAGCGTTCAGCTGAGTGCTCAAAAAAAGATTGTTTATGTGATGAAGAAAAAAGAACTATGGAAAATAACTTAATAGAAAAACTATAGTATATTTTCTCCAAATTAAATTAGCTAAAACCGCTATTTTACCAACGAAAGTTGAATTCGTTTTCTTACAACATCTACCTCTAACACTTTTACAATTATTTGTTGATTTAAAATAACAATCGAACTAACATCACTCACAAATTTATCCGATAAATTTGAAACATGTATTAAACCACTTTCTTTAATTCCAATATCAACAAAACAACCAAAATTTGTAATATTATTTACTATTCCCGGAAGCAACTGACCTTCGTGTAAATCGGTTATGGTTCTAATATTTTGGTTAAACGTAAAAACTTTAGCTTTTTCACGAGGATCTAATCCTGGTTTTTCTAATTCAGATAAAATATCTTTTAAGGTTAGAATTCCAACTGTTTTTGTACAGTATTTTTCTAATTTTATTTTTTGAAGCAATTCTTTATTCCCAATTAAATCGGCAACAGTACAACCTTCATCTTTTGCCATTTTTTCTACAATAACATAGCTTTCTGGATGTACGGCAGAATCATCTAATGGATTTTTAGGATTTTTAATTCGTAAAAAACCTGCACCTTGTTCAAAAGCTTTGTTTCCTAAACGAGCTACTTTTTTAATATCGTTTCTTGATGTAAATGCACCATTTTCATCTCTATACTTAACAATATTTTCGGCCAATTTTGGTCCAATACCCGAAACGTAACTTAACAAAGAAACACTTGCAGTATTTATATTTACACCAACAGAATTTACACAACTTTCTACAACAGTATCTAACGATGTTTTTAATTTAGTTTGATCAACATCGTGCTGATATTGCCCAACTCCAATAGATTTTGCATCAATTTTAACCAGTTCTGCCAAAGGATCAGCTAATCTTCTTCCTATAGATACAGCACCGCGTACTGTAACATCATAATTTGGAAACTCATCTCTTGCAATTTTAGAAGCCGAATAAATACTTGCTCCTGCTTCACTTACCACAAAAACCTCTACATCTTTATTAAATCGCATTTTACGAATTAAATGTTCTGTCTCACGTGAGGCTGTTCCATTTCCTATGGCAATTGCTTCAATTTTATAAGCATCAACCAATGAATTAATCTTTTTTATTGCTCCAATAGAATCGTTTTTTGGAGCGTGCGGATAAATAGTTTCGTTATATTCTAAACCTCCTTGAGCATTTAAACAAACCACTTTACAACCTGTTCTAAAACCTGGGTCAATAGCCAAAATTGTTTTTTCACCTAATGGAGAACCCAATAAAAGTTGTTTTAAATTTTTGGCAAATACTTGTATAGCACTATCGTCTGCTTTTTCTTTAGCAAAACTCAATGCCTCATTAGTTAAAGAAGGTAACAATAAACGCTTATAACAATCTTCAATTGCCAAACTAATTTGCGCACTACACTCATTATTTGAACGAATAATTCTAGCTTCCATTTTAGACAAAGCGCGCTCGTTATCTATTTCAATTTTTATACGAATAAAACCTTCTTTTTCGGCTCTTAAAATTGCTAACAAACGATGCGAAGGAATTCTATTTAAATGCTCCGACCAATCAAAATAATCTCTAAATTTTTGTGCTTTTTCATCGTCTTTTTTTGCTTTTACAACTTTGGTGTTTATTGTTGCAAATTTCTCTAATTGATAACGAACATTATTTCTAATATCTGTTCGTTCATTAATCCATTCAGCAATAATAAAACGTGCACCTTCTAAAGCAGTTTCAATTGTTTCAACTTCTTTATTAATATATTTTGAAGCAGTATATTCCAAATCGTTCACACGCTGACTCATTATCATTTTAGCCAACGGTTCCAAACCATTTTTACGAGCAGTTTCAGCCTTTGTCTTGCGTTTTTTCTTAAAAGGCAGATAAATATCTTCTAAAACTGTTAAATCGGTTGTAGTCTCAATTTTTTGTTTTAATTCTGCGGTTAAAACCTCTTGTTCTTCTAATGCTTTTAAAATGGTTACTTTTCGTTTTTCTAGTTCTTCAAACTGTGATTTAAAATTAACAATTTCACCAATTTCAACTTCATCTAAATTCCCTGTTCTTTCTTTTCTATATCTTGAAATAAAAGGAACTGTGCAATCTTCATTTAATAACTGAACGGTGTTTTCAATTCCTTTAATAGGAAGATTTGTTTTATTTTGAATGAAGTTTAATAATTGCATTTTTTTATTCTTAATATGAAATTTACAAAAAACCCCGAAACAAGTTCAGGGTTTAAATTTTATTTTTAACTTGTATGTTAACTTATTTGCTCCCCATTTTTTACCGAATCTTTTTCTGGTTCAATAAACGCTAATTTTCCATCAGGAGTATCAGTCATTAGGATCATTCCTTGGCTTTCAACACCACGTAATTTTCTTGGTGCTAAATTCACTAAAACTGTTACTTTTTGTCCAATAATTTCTTCTGGTTTAAAACTTTCTGCAATACCAGAAACTATTGTTCTAACATCAATACCAACATCAACTTTAAGTTGTAATAATTTTTTAGTTTTTGGTACTTTTACGGCTTCAATAATAGTTCCTACACGCATATCAAGTTTTGTAAAATCATCAAACTCAATAGTTTCTTTTTGTGGTTCTACAACTTTATTTTCAGCTTCATTAGCGACTTTTGTTGCTTCTAATTTATCTAATTGGGCTTGAATTTCGGCATCTTCAATTTTAGCAAATAATAATGTTGCTTTTCCTATTTTATGATTTGCAGGAATTAATTCGTCTTTCTCTTCAACATCTTTCCATTTTAAAAAGTCATTGCGAGACTCATTTTTTTGAGTTATGGCAATCTCATTCTTAGAGGAGATTACTTCGTCACTTTGCTCCTCGTAATGACGTAAGTTCAAAATCCCTTTTAATTTTGCAGCAGTAAATGGTAAAAATGGCTCTGCAACAACCGATAAGGCAGCAGCAATTTGCAATGCTACATACATAATAGTTTTTACACGTTCTGGGTCAGTTTTTACTTGTTTCCATGGTTCTTCATCTGCCAAATATTTATTTCCTAAACGCGCTAAATTCATTAATTCTTGAGAGGCTTCTCTAAAACGGTAACGCTCAATAGAATTTGCAATAATTCCAGGAAATTTTTGAAGCTTTTCTAATATTTCATTATCAACATCAGAAAATTCATTAGGTTCTGGAACAACACCTTCATAATATTTATTTGTAAGTACTACTACCCTATTGATAAAATTCCCAAAAATGGCAACCAATTCGTTGTTATTTCTAGCTTGAAAATCTTTCCAAGTAAAATCGTTATCCTTTGTTTCGGGAGCATTTGCTGTTAATGCGTAACGCAACACATCTTGCTGTTCTGGAAAATCTTCTAAATATTCGTGTAACCAAACCGCCCAATTTTTTGAAGTTGAAATTTTATCGCCTTCTAAATTTAAAAACTCGTTTGCAGGCACATTTTCAGGTAAAATATAACTTCCTTCGGCCTTTAACATTGCTGGAAAAATAATACAGTGAAAAACAATATTATCCTTTCCTATAAAGTGGATTAGCTTGGTATCTTTATCTTTCCAATATGGTTCCCAATCTTTTCCTTCGCGTGCTGCCCATTCTTTGGTTGATGAAATATAACCTATAGGTGCATCAAACCAAACGTACAGTACTTTTCCTTCTCCACCTTCTACAGGAACTGGAATTCCCCAATCCAAATCACGTGTTACTGCTCTTGGTTTTAAACCATCATCTAACCACGATTTCACTTGTCCTAACACGTTCGTTTTCCAATCGTTTTTATGACCTTCAACAATCCATTCGCGCAACCATTTTTCATATTTATCTAATGGTAAATACCAGTGTTTTGTTACTTTGGTTGTTGGTACATTTCCTGTAATTGCCGATTTTGGATTTATTAAATCTGTTGCATTATGACTTGTTCCACATTTTTCACATTGATCGCCATAACTTTCATCATTTCCACATTTTGGACAGGTTCCAACTACAAATCTATCTGCTAAGAACTGATTCGCTTCTGCATCATATAATTGTTCTGTAGCTTCTTCAATAAACTTACCTTCATCATATAATTTCTTAAAAAACTCTGAAGCGGTATTGTGATGTATTTTTGCTGAAGTTCTTGAATAGTTATCAAAAGAAATTCCAAAATCACTAAACGATTGCTTAATAATTGCGTGGTATTTATCTACAATATCTTGTGGAGAAACACCTTCTTTTTTCGCTTTTAACGTAATTGGCACACCGTGCTCGTCCGATCCACATATATATAACACATCGTTTCCTGTGTTACGTAAATAACGTGCGTAAATATCAGCTGGCACATACACACCTGCTAAATGCCCAATATGAACGGGTCCGTTGGTGTAAGGTAAAGCGGCTGTAATAGTATATCTTTTTGAATTGCTCATCAACATAAATTTTGAAAGTGCAAAAATACGGATTGTTTGTTAGAAAAATGAAAAGTTGTTTGGGTTTTCGTAGTTTACAATACAATTTAAAAAGAAAAAAAATAAACTTACTATAGATTTACTTCAATTTTGAAATTGAAACAGCATAGGTTTTGAAGAAATTTAGTTTTCTAAAATTGATTTATAAAGAATTGCTAATTTTTCAACAAATGATAAACAATCTAAAAACTAAATGGATTTTTGACTATTCTAAGGTTGTAATTATTCAAACAACAATGCCTTTAAATGTATAAGAAACCTTAACCTCTTTGAAATAATGTTTGTTTGGTGATGGTATTTCTTATACAATTTAAAATTAAGTACTGTATTAAACCTAAACGAAGCATCTTATATTTTATTAAATATTGAGATGCTTCGTTTAATATGAATTATATTAAGTATTACTTAATTTGTAAGGTTTTTAAAATAGCTTCTAGTTCAAACATATAATCACGTTTATTAATTGATGGAGCAAAGGTTAAACCTTCAACAATAACCAATCTATTATTTGGTTTGTCTACAACGGTATAACTTAAAAAAGGACCTGCCATATAAACATTTTTAACTTCCCATTTTCCACGTGTTTCAAAAGCTTTTTTCCCGTCTAATTCTACTTCAAATATATGTGGCGAATAAACTTCTTCAGTCATCATATAAGAATCTTCGATTTGACCGGGTATGTTCTTTTTTCCAAAAGCATTTCGTATGGCAACAATATTATTTCCATTTTCATCATCTTCAGAAGTAATAGGAACTGTATAAGCAATTAACTCCATACTGTTATCTCCATTTAAGTGATAGCGATACCAAACAAATTCACCATTATCTTCAACTTTTCGATAATTTCTTGGAATTTTAAGAGAATACCCTTGTTTTTCAAAAGTTTCAATTTTTGTTGGATCCCAGAACTTTTTTAGAATACTACTTTGAACAGATTCTAAATCTGCATTTTTATAAATTTCTACAATTTTTTTACTATTCTTTTGAATTTCAGCAATTAATGCTTCTTTATCTTTTCCAGTAATAGTAATAATTTTTTGAGGTGCAGCATAAACATTTGAACTTACTGAGAAAGAAGTTTCATCACTAATACCAACATTTAAAACACTTCTGGTTGCTCTAAACATACTACTAAAACTTTCTGGTGGTACTTGGGTAACCTCAAATTGAGATTCGGGTTGTGGTAAGCCTAAAACAGGTTCTGCAATAATCTTACGAAGTTCATCTCCCAATGCTCCTTGCCATTCACTGTTTTTCATAACCACCAATAAATGATTAATTCTACCATTTGCTTCTTTATATACTTTTTTTGAATCTCCAGATTCACAAGAAATAAAGAATGCTGTAATTACAAGTAATAAGCTAATTTTTTTCATTTTTATAAGTGTTTTTTCTTATTATTTTTGATTAATTTTCAAGTATTTACTTTTATGAAAATAGTAAAAAATACATCAAATTTTGAAAATTTTTAATTTGGTTCCTGGTTTCAAACTTTTAACACTCCAAATATTGTTCCACTCTTTAATATTTTGAACAGAAACATTTGCATATTTTTGAGCAATTAGCCATAATGAATCTCCCGACTTCACGGTATAAATCTCGTGCTCACCAGTTGGAAGTGCTTTTGTTACTTTTTCTTTTGGTTTTGAACTTGCAACTGTATTAAATTTTCTTGGGTAGATTGTTAAACGCTGTCCAATTTTTAAACGTGTAGAACGCATATTGTTCCAGCGTTTAATACTGCTAATAGAAACTCCAAATTTAGTTGCAATTTTCCCTAAATAATCACCACTTCTAACTCTATAAACAGTTCTTGAATTTTCTTCAACATATTTGGGTAACGGTTTTTCTCTTTTGGCTTCTTCAATATCGGCAAAAGCATAAATTTCCTTTTCGTTACTTAAAAATTTACCAATATCTTTTACTGGTAAAGTAAGCGTATAATTTCTGTCTTTTATATAAGGAACAATGTCTAATTTATATTGTGGATTTAAAAATTGAAGCACTTCAATATCAACATTTAATGTTTCGTAAAGTTGTTCAAAAGTCAACTGTCTTTTTACTTGAACGGTATCCGTTTCAAAATAAGCGAGTGTGTTTTCTCTGGCTTTTATATTGTGCTCGTTTGCGTATTCAAAAATATATAAAGTAGCATAAAAAGCAGGTACGTAATTGGCTGTTTCTCTTGGTAAATTATGTCTAATATTCCAATAATTTGTACTTCCTCCAGAACGTCTAATTGCTTTGCTAACATTTCCTGGACCGGAATTGTAAGCTGCTAAAGCTAAATCCCAATCGCCAAATATTTTGTACAAACTTGCTAAATATTTACAAGCTGCTTCTGTTGCTTTGTAAGGATCTGAACGCTCATCTACATAAGAACTTACCTTTAAATCGAATTGCTTTCCAGTTTGGTACATGAACTGCCACAAGCCAGTTGCGCCAACTCTAGAACGCGCTCTTGGTTTTAAAGCAGATTCTACAATTGCCAAATATTTTACTTCTAAAGGAACATCATATTTATCTAATTGTTCTTCAAATAATGGAAAATAAAATCGCGCTTTTTCCATTAAGTTAGAGAAAGATGATTTTCTTCGTTTTAAATAGGTTTTAATTATTTGTTCTAATTGCGGATTGTATTCTATATGAAAAGGGGTTTTACTATTTAAAAGTTCTAACCTTTCTTTTAGTAAAGCTGTAGGCAGTTCTTCTAATTCGGTTATTAAAATTTCATCATCTCTTAATACATATTGAATAGTATCATAGAGTGGAGATTTTATCAATTCATTTAACCATAAACTATCTATTAAAGTGGCTTCTCTGTGTTCTTTAAAACCTAATGAGTCTGTTTTTTTAAGTAATAATGTATCACTATTAGAAAATAGTACTTTAGTATCCTCTATAGATTCAAGTTTTATAGTGTCAGATTTTATTTGTGAAAACCCGACACTATAAAGCAGTAAAAATGTAATATTTAATAGATGCTTCATTAAATTTTTATTCCTTTAAAAGTTTAGATATTTCGTCTAAATTAGGTGCTAAAATAATTTCAATTCTTCTGTTCTTTGCTTTTCCTTCTGAAGAACTATTATCGCTGATTGGCACAAATTCACTTCTACCAGCTGCCGTAATTTGAGTTGGATCTACTCCTTTGGTTTTTAAAATTCTTACAATTGCGGTTGCTCTTTTTACTGATAGATCCCAGTTGTCAATTAATGTTGTACCTCTGTATGGAACATTGTCTGTATGCCCTTCTATAAGTACATTTATATCTGGATTTTTAGATAAAACACCTGCCAATTGCTCTACTGCATTTTTCCCTTCTGCACCAACAGCCCAGCTTCCAGAGTTAAATAATAATTTGTTTTCCATAGAAACGTAAATTTTTCCATTTTTATGAACCACTGTTAACCCTTTTCCTTCAAAATCGTGCAAAGCACTTGAAATTGCATTTTTTAATTGCTGCATTTGTGCTTCTTTAGCATCAATTAAAGCTCTTAATTCATCAATTTCTTTAGAGCGTTTGTCCAATTCAAATTGAAGTTTTTCTAAACGTTCATTTTCCAGAAACAGTTTTCGTTCTTTTTCTTCTAATTGAACTAATAAATCTTGATTGGTTTTAGATTGCTCTGCTAATTTTTTTGAACTTTGAGTTGCTAAAGCAGCATATGATTCGTCTAAATTTTTATACTTTTTTTGAAGTGATGCAAATTCATTATCCAACAATTTTTTTTCATTTTTTAATGCATCATATTTATTGCTGAGCATTGCTAAATCTGCTTCTAATTCTTTTTTGGCAGTTAATAATGCATCCTTTTCTTTAATTAATTCTGAATTAGAACTGCGTAATTTATTAAATTTTGTTTCTAATTCTTGATATACTTTTTTTGAAACACATGAATTTAATGTGACTGCTACTACTAATAAAACTGCTACTTTTTTAAACATTATCTTATTTTTTTAATTTTTTATGATTCAATTTCTACAACAATCGGACAATGGTCTGAATGTTTTGCTTCTGGCAAAATATATGCCCTTTTAATACTATCTTTCATTGGCTCACTTACCATATGATAATCAATTCTCCAACCTTTATTGTTATTTCTAGCATTTGCTCTATAACTCCACCAACTATAATGATGTGGTTCTTTGTTTAAATACCTAAAAGAATCTATAAACCCACTGTTTATAAAATTACCTATCCATTCACGTTCAACAGGTAAAAAACCTGAAACGCCTTTCATTTTTGGATTGTGGATATCGATTTCTTCGTGACAAATATTGTAATCGCCACAAATAATTATATTCGGAATTTCTTGTGTTAAATTATTCACATATTCTTGAAATTCAGCCATATAATTCAATTTAAAATCTAAACGAGTATCATTTGTACCCGAAGGTAAATACAAACTCATAACCGAAAATTCATCAAAATCAATCCGTAAATTTCTACCTTCAAAATCCATAGATTCTATACCCGTACCATATTCTACATGGTTTGGTTTGTGTTTAGATAAAATTGCCACACTACTATAACCTTTTTTTTCCGCAGAAAACCAATAATGATAGGGATATCCAGCATTTTCAAACAATTCTAAATCTAATTGTTCTTTATGTGCTTTTGTTTCTTGAATACAAACAACATCTGGATTTGCAGCTTCTAGCCACTCTATAAATCCTTTTTTTAATGCGGCTCTAATTCCGTTTACGTTATATGATATTATTTTCATTTAAAATATATAATTGTTTATTTTTTTAAATATGCATCTCTTAATTTTCTTCGCATTACCTTGTTAGATGCTGTTCTAGGTAAAAGTGCAATTTTCACTAAATTGGTTAATTTAAATAATGGATTCAACTGATTTTTAATGCTATTTTTAGCTTGTTTAAAGCACTCTTCATCACTTAATTCTGAAGGATTTTCAACATAATAAACCACCAATTCACTTGGACCACCACCTTTTGGAGCAACTGCAATAGCAGCGGACTCTTTTATAAACGTTAAAGCATTTAGTACAGTTTCAATTTGAATGGAACTCACTTTTATTCCGCCTAAATTCATAGCATCATCAACCCTACCTTGCATTTTATAATAACCGTTTTCCAATTGTTCTAATTGGTCGCCGTGTCTTCGCAATAAATTACCTTCATATTTAGGAGTGTTTTTATAATATACATCAAAATGATTACTATTAAGTAACGTAGTTGACAAACCCATTATTGGCGGAATTAGAAATAACTCTCCTTTTTTAGATTTATTGTTAGTTTCATCTAGTAAAATAAATTCGCCACCCAAAGCCTGACTAGAAAAAGCACTTGCAATATTTGGTTGAACCACAGTACTTGTTACATAACCTCCGCCTATTTCTGTACCTCCACAATACTCTATAACAGGCTTATTATTAGCTAACCGCATAAGATATTTCATTTCTGATGGATTTGAAACTTCACCTGTAGAACTAAAGCATTTTATAGTTTCCCAATTAAATTGTTCCATACATTTAGAACTTTGCCAGTACTTTACAAAACTTGGAATTACGCCCAACATAGTAACTTTTGCATCTTGAACAAATTCACCAAAATCAGCATCTGTTGGTGCTCCATAATACAAAGCAATGGCTGCTTTATTTATTAATGTAGCAAAAACCAACCAAGGTCCCATCATCCAGCCTAAATTTGTTGGCCAACAAACAACATCGTTTTTTTGAATATTTTGATGATAATAACCATCACTTGCACATTTTATTGGGGTTGTATGTGTCCACGGAATTGCTTTTGGCGCTCCAGTTGTTCCTGAAGAAAATAACACTGTAATTATATCTTCTGGATTCTGAATCTCAGTATTAAAATCTGTTTTTGAACTTAAAAATGTATTCCAAAAAACATCATGTTTTCTTAAATTACAATTTGCTTTTGAAGTTTTTATAACAATTGCCTTTGGCGCATTTGCATCCACAATTTTTTTAAAAAGAGGAAACTCTTTTTCGCCTTTTTTTAATACATCTTGTGTAAAAATTACTTTAGGTGAAGTTATTTTTAAGCGAATCTCAATTTCATTTGGCGTAAAACTATCGGCAATTGTAACAATGGGCATTCCTGCTTTAATACTGGCTAAATAAATAGCAACGGCTTCCAAAGTCATTGGCATATTAATAGCAATTTTATCGCCAACTTTGAGCCCTAAATCGTATAATCCATTTGCAATTTGGTTTACTAAATTTAACAGTTCCTTTTGTGTAACTTTTTGAAGTGATTCTCCTTCTTTTTGAAAAATAACAGCCGTTGCACTATCTTCATTTTGAAAACAAGAGTCAACTATATTTAATTTGGAATTTTTTAACCATTGTGCATTTTCAATTCCTTTTGAAGTATCTACAATGGTGGTATAATTTTCGGCTAAATTAATTTCTAAATTTTTAACTGTAGCTTTCCAAAAATCTTCTTTTTTTAAGACCGACCATTTCCAAAAATCTAAATATTTATTAAAACCATATTGTTGCATCATTTTATAAATGTTGCTACTTTCAATTATCTCTTTTGAAGGTTTCCAATCGGTGTTGTCCATAATTATACTTAAAATTCAGGGTCGTCATCTATAGAGTTATTAATATTCTCTTCAGTTTCCTCAGTTTTTGAGCAATCAATTTCGATACTTAAATTTTCAGGTTTATCAAACTCTCCCATACTAACATTTAGTTGTGGATCTGCATATAATTTTTTATAATACAATGCCCATATTGGCAATGCCATTGTTGCTCCTTGCCCAAAAGTTATACCTGCAAAATGTGTTGCTCTATCTTCTCCACCAACCCAAACTCCTGTTGCTAAATTAGGTACAATTCCCATAAACCAACCATCTGATTGATTTTGAGTTGTTCCAGTTTTACCGGCAATTGGATTTGTAAATTGATATGGATATCCTGTAGCAACATCTTGTGGATATTTTGCCCATTTGCTACGTAAACGAATTCCAGAACCTGACTGAGTTACACCTTCTAATAAATTTATAATTACATAAGCAGACTCTTCACTTAAAACTTCTTTAGAATTTGGTGTAAATTGTTCCAAAACAGTACCGTTTTTATCTTCAATTTTTAAAATCATCATAGGTTCAACACGTAGTCCTTTGTTTGCAAAAGTAGCATAAGCTCCAACCATTTCGTACAACGATAAATCTACTGAACCTAAAGCAATTGAAGGAACTTCTGGTATTTCTGAAGTAATTCCAGCTCTATGTGCCAAACTCGCAACATTTTTTGGATGCACCATATCAATTAGTCTAGCCGTAACCACATTTACAGAACCAGCCAATGCTTCTTTTAACGTAAGTTCACCCCCATAGTTATCAGTTGCATTTTTAGGTGTCCAATCTTCTGGCATTCCATACTTTTCTTTTGGAATTGTATACAATGTATTTGGATATTTTGTACAAGGAGATAAGTTTAACTGGTTTATTGCTGTTGCATATACAAAAGGTTTAAAGGTTGATCCTACCTGACGTTTTTGTTGTTTTACTGCATCAAACTGAAAGTGTTTGTAATTTACGCCTCCAACCCAAGCTTTTACATGTCCAGATTCAGGCTCTACAGATAATAATCCTGCTCTTAAAAACTGTTTGTAATATAAAATAGAATCTTTTGGAGACATAATTGTATCAATATCTCCTTTCCAAGAAAATACGTTCATATTGGTTTTTTCATCAAAAGAAGCCTTTATTTCTTTTTCTGAAGCTCCCTTGCTTTTCATTCGTCTCCAACGATTAGAACGTTTCATAGCTTGTTCTATAGTTGAAGCAATTTGTTTTTTATCTATATCGTAAAAAGGGGCAGTTTTATTTCGTTTTTGCTCTTTATCAAATACACGTTGTAAATTAGACATATGTTCTGCCATAGCATCTTCTGCATGTTGCTGCATACGAGAGTCTAAAGTTACATATATTTTTAAACCATCTCTATGCAAATTATAATCTGTACCATCTGGTTTTGGATTATTTTTAATCCATTTTTTCATAAAATCTCGTAAATATTCTCTAAAATAAGTAGCGTTTCCATCGCTATGACTTTCTCTATTTACATTTAAACCTAAGTCTTTTTGTTGTAACGAATCTTTTAATTTTTCTGAAATAAAATTATTTCGATACATTTGACCCAATACCACATTTCTCCGATTTAGCACCAATTCTTCTCTTCTTAACGGATTGTAATATGAAGAATTTTTGAGCATTCCAACCAACATTGCAGATTCTGACACTGTTAAATCTATCGGTTCCTTTCCAAAATAAATACGTGAAGCTGAACGAATTCCAACCGCTAAATTTATAAAATCATACTTATTTAAGTACATTGTTATAATTTCTTGCTTGGTGTATTGGCGTTCTAAACGAACAGCAACTACATATTCTTGAAATTTTTGCAGTACTCTTTGAACAATATTTCTAGATCCTTCTCCATGAACTAATAATTTTGCAAACTGTTGCGTAATAGTACTACCTCCACCGCCTTTTCCTAATTTAGCAATGGCGCGTGCAGTAGCTTTAAAATCTACCCCAGAATGTTCGTAAAAACGTTCGTCTTCTGTAGCAATTAATGCTTTTATTAAACTTTTAGGTAAATCTTTATATTTAACAGGTGTTCTGTTTTCTTTAAAATATTTACCCATGGTTTTTCCTTCAATAGAAATAACTTCGGTTGCTAAATTATGCTCTGGATTTTCTAACTCTTCAAAAGTTGGTAGTTTACCATAAAAGCCCCAAGAAGCGAATAAAAATAGTAATATTACCATAGCGGCGCCACCTAATATGGTTCCCCAAAACCATTTTATATATTTTGAGAAATTAGTAGTAGCTGTTTCTTTTTTTGTCATTATTTAGTTGCTTTTTCTATACTTAAACCTACATCTGTAATTCCTTTTAATGGAAGTTGTCCTTCAATATCTTTTATGCTTCTTGTAGCATGTTCAATATTAAATTTATAATCTCCTTTTTCAGAAAACAACACGCTTTCTTTATAAAAAAGTTTATTTTCTTTTAACTCGGTAAATCCTGATCCTAACCAATTTCCTTCAGCATTTGTCATTTCATATTCTAAGGTATCTATTACTTGAAATCCGCTAGGAAATTCAATTTTTGCAATTAAAAACAAGGAACTAAATTCATAATCCTTGTTATTTCTCACATTTATAAACACATTTTTTTTTGAAATAGTATCTATGTTGTTTACTATAAACACAATTTTATTTTCTGAGAACCACTCATGGCTATCAATAGATTTATAATTACTAAAATCTGTTGCGCCTGTGCACGACACTAAAAATAGCGCACATAATAGTGTAAAAAAGTAGTTATTCTTTGTTAGTATTGTTTGCACTTTTTTTAGGTGGTCTTCTTTTTTTATTCCTATTGGGTTTATTTTTTTGCTGATTTCCATTAGTTGTGTTATTTCCAGCTGGATTTGTAGTTTTCTTTTGTTGATTTGGGTTTGGCTTTTGAGTTCCCGCAGATTTTGGCTTCTGATTTGGGTTTGGTTTCTGATTTGGATTTACCTTTTGTTTTGCACCACCTGCAGCTTTAGATCTTTTATTAGGATTAAGATTATTTTGTTTTGCTTTTTGTTGGTTTTTTCCTTTATTTCTACGTTTTTTTGCTCTTTTAGGAACATCAAAACGCGTTAAACTATCTTGCCCAACAACATTTTCAAAATCTGCAATTGTTTCTTCAACTAAATCATCTTCATAATCTTCAAGCGATGTTGCTTTTTCTTGATTTTTATTTAAAGCAATTATTTCTTGAACTTGTTCTAAGGTTAATTTATACCATTTACTTCTATTTTCTATATAAGTGTACCAAAGTAACCCTTTAAAAATATCCATTTTAACAAAACTAGCATTCCCTTTGTCTGTTTTTAAAACAAGATCTTGTTTTGGAAAACCTTTTAATGCATCTAAATACGTATCTAATTCGTAGTTTAAACAACATTTTAACTTTCCACATTGACCTGCTAATTTTTGTGGATTTAATGAAAGTTGTTGGTAACGAGCTGCAGTTGTATTTACTTTTCGTAAATCGGTTAACCACGTAGAGCAACATAATTCTCTCCCACATGAACCTACACCTCCTAAACGCGCAGCTTCTTGGCGTAAACCTACTTGTTTCATTTCAATACGAATACTAAAAGCGCTAGCTAAATCTCTAATTAACTGTCTAAAATCTACACGATCATCGGCTGTATAATAAAAGGTAGCTTTATTTCCATCTCCCTGATATTCAACATCTGAAAGCTTCATTTTTAAACCTAACCTACCTAATATTTCACGACCTTTATATTGTGTATCGTATTCCTTTGCACGTGCTGCCTGCCAAATGTCGATATCTTTTTGAGTAGCTTTTCTATATATCTTTTTTACCTCTTCACTATCGGTTGTAATTCCTTTTTTCTTCATTTGAATTTTAACCAATTCACCTGTAAGGGAAACGGTACCAATATCGTGTCCAGGATTTCCTTCAACAGCAATTATATCGCCAATTGAAATTTGTAATTTATCTTGATTTCTATAAAAATGTTTTCGTCCATTTTTAAATCGAACTTCAACAATATTTAAAGGTTCTTGCCCTGAGGGAAGTGACATATTTGACAACCAGTCGAAAACGGAAAGTTTTTCGCAGTCTCCTGTTCCACAACTTCCATTACTTTTACATCCTTTTGGTACACTATTTATATCTGAAGAGCAACTATTACAGCTCATATATTATTTATTATTTTTTAAGTTACGTAAAATTGAAATCCAATTCTACAATCTTCACTAATTTGTAAAGATAAATTAAAAATGCTAACTGTAAAACGTTAAAAAATGGTTTTTAAGTTTGTTTAACATCAATAATTTTTACCGGACAGGCTTCTTTCGCCTTTATACTATCATTATAAATAGTTTCGTCGGGTGATTTTATAGTGAAAAATCCTTTCTTTTCTTTAGAATGAAGCAACACAGATTTTCCGTCTTTTTTAGACATTTGAAACTGGGCAGGAGCTAATTCAACACAGTAATTACAGCCAATACATTTAGCTCTTTGTAGTGTGATTATTACCATAGTTGGATACTAGGTTTTAGTTATTGGTTATTTTTTTTTTAGATCTTTCAACTTTATAACTATTAAACTTCAACCTTGTTTTCAACAATTTTATACAACTTATCTGAAGGACGAATTCTAAATTCTAGAGGAATGGTACACGAATCTCCTTTGGTAGCTTTTTCACCTTTAATATCGTTTACAAACATTTCTTTTATCTCCATTTCTTGTGCTCCTGTTGTTGGACCCGTAATTAAAATTTTATCTCCTAAAGCAATATCGTATGCTTCAATTTTAAATTCTCCAATATTGGCTTTTGGAAAATAATGCATTCCTTTACCAACGTACACCTTCTTTTGTGTAGCATGGCTTCCAGAACCTTTACTCCATTCACCTAATTGTTGTCCTAGATAATAGCCGCTCCAAAATCCACGATTGTACACCTTTTCCAACTCTTGCATCCACACAATTACTTTTTCTTTACTGTACGTACCTTCGTCTATACTATCAATTGCATCTCGGTAGCATTTTATTACTTTGGCAACATATTCAGGTGCTCTTCCTCTTCCTTCAATTTTTAATACTTTTACACCAGCATCAACAATTTCGTTTAAAAAATCTATAGTACATAGGTCTTTTGGAGACATAATGTATTCGTTATCCAATTCCATTTCAACGCCAGTTTCCTGATCTATAACCGTATATTTTTTTCTGCAATTTTGTTTACAAGCACCTCTGTTTGCAGATGAATTATGATTATGTAAACTCATATAACACTTTCCAGAAACTGCCATACACAATGCACCATGACCAAAAATTTCTATTTCTACTAAATTTCCTGCAGGTCCACGAACATTATCTTTCACAATTTGTTCAGTAATTTTTTTTACTTGACGTAAACTCAACTCTCTACTTAAAACCATAGTATCAGCAAACATGGCATAAAATTTTACCGTTTCTATATTGGTAATATTTATTTGAGTTGAAATATGAATTTCCATACCAATTTCTCTAGCAGTAGAAATAACAGCCTGATCCATTGCAATAACTGCAGTAATATCTGCATCTTTTGCTTTTTGAATTAATGTTTTAACAATGGTTAAATCGTGATCGTATATTATTGTATTAAGCGTAAGGTAGGTTCTTACATTTTTAGCTTTACACCTGTCTGAAATTTCTTGTAAGTCATCTAACGTAAAATTAATAGATGCTCTTGCTCTCATATTTAATTGCTCAACACCAAAATAAATTGAATCTGCACCATTATCTAATGCAGCTTGTAACGATTCAAAATTTCCGGCAGGAGCCATTAATTCTATTTTTCCAGTAGTAGTCATATTTAAAATTTTTGCAAAATTACGTAATTTAGATTAATTCTTAATTGCTTAATGTTTACATATATTTAAGTTATTAATTTTACGAAAATCTAAAAAAATTAAATGGATTTAAATTGATGAACTTTAGTTTTCCCTAACTCCTCAATATCAATACTATAAACACCATTTGAAGAATACATAGAATAATTATTCTTATTAAAACCACCAAGAATATAGAGTTTGTTTTTGTAAAAAAACATTTTAGCATTTTCCAAGTACAGCTCTATTAAATACTCACTCATTTCAGCTGTTAAGGTGTTAAAAGAGGCTAACTTTCCATTGTTAAAAATGTAAATAATTTCGTTATTGGTAGCTAAGGCAGGTTTAATCATACCTGAAAATAATTCTCCTTCTTTTTTCCACCTACCCGTTTTTAAATTAAAAGATTCAATTGAAAAAAGTGCTTTAGATTTATAACCTCCTATTAAGTAAAACTTGTCATTCACCAAAACTCCATTCGTTTCTTTTGCAATAGGCATACTTCCTATTTGATACCAATGTCCCGTTTTAGGGTTAAAAGAGTGCACTTTATTTGTGTATTGTTTAACACCAATACTATTTTGTTTAATAGAACCTCCCATAACAACTAAATTATTGTTATAAACAAATGAAGTAAAATCAACTGCTTGATGAGGATTTGTATCATCTATTTGTATGGTGTTATTCTCTAAATTAAAAACCTCAATTTTACCGTCTAAATATTCCTTCTTATTACTATTAGTCAACCGCTTACCTCCAAAAATATAAAATCGATTATTTATATGTTGAATATCATGATATGCTCTTTTTCTAAATTTTTTATCCGATTTTTCCCAAATGTTAGTTTCAATATCAAATATTTGCAAATTACCGTTATAACTATCTTTGGTATAGTTTCGAAGTGTTCCTTGCATCATTTTTGTAAACAAACGTTCTGGTTCATATTCCATTACCTTCTTAAAACCGTTATATTTATAAGAAACATCGCCTCCCAAAACGTAAATTTTTCCATCTTTTTCTAACGACCCAAAAGAACTCACAGCCTTTTTCATTCTTGCTAACTTCTCATATTTAAGAGATGGTTTTAAATTTCTTTTAGTTTGAATTTCAATTTGATTTAGTTTTGCAACATCAATTTGCAAGTAAACTGAATAATTTTTCTTTTTGAAAACGTAAGGAATTTCAACACTCCCATAAGCAATATGTGAAAACTTAATAACATCCGTTTTTATAATTTCAAATGGAAACTTTAAATAAAAATTACCTTTTTCGTTAGTTAAAGTTCCTCTATTTATTTCTTTTACAAATACATGAACCCCTTCAATTGGTTTATTGGTTTCAGCATCTAAAACCACACCTTCAATATATTGCGCAAAAGACAAAAATGACATCAAAAGAAAGTAGGTAGTAAGAAGTTTTTTTCTCATTTGAACTATTTTTTATAAGTACATCAACTATTACACCTTAATTAAGAATTAAGTTAAAGAAATTGTAATTTAATAAAATTAACTTTTTAACAAAAAAATATTTATTTGTTAATTTTTAAATTATTAAGGTCTATTGTTACTTTTTTTTGTAAAATTTGCATCAATATAAATTAAAATTTAAAAAAATGAAAGTAGCTGTTGTAGGCGCTACCGGGATGGTAGGAAATGTAATGTTACAAGTTTTAGCTGAACGTAATTTTCCAATTACAGAATTGTTGTTAGTTGCTTCAGAAAGATCTAAAGGAAAGCAAGTAGAATATAAGGGTGAAACTTATACGGTTATAGGTTTACAAGATGCTGTTGATGCAAAACCAGACATTGCATTATTTTCAGCTGGTGGAACAACTTCTGAAATTTGGGCTCCAAAATTTGCTGAAGTAGGTTGTACCGTTGTAGACAATTCTTCGGCCTGGAGAATGGATCCTTCAAAAAAATTAATTGTACCAGAAATTAATGGAAATGTTCTGAGCAAAGAGGACAAAATTATTGCCAATCCTAATTGCTCTACAATTCAGTTGGTAATGGCATTGGCTCCGTTACACAACAAATACCAAATGAAACGCGTGGTTATTTCTACCTATCAGTCAGTTTCAGGAACTGGAGTAAAAGCAGTTGAGCAATTAGAAAATGAAACAAAAGGTATAAAAGGAGAAATGGCTTATCATTATCCAATTAACAGAAATGCAATTCCACACTGCGATGTTTTTTTAGAAAATGGGTATACTAAAGAAGAAATGAAGCTAGTTAAAGAACCAAAGAAGATTTTAGGAGATGATTCTTTTTCTGTAACTGCAACTGCAGTTCGTATTCCTACAGCTGGAGGGCATTCTGAAGCTGTAAATATTCAATTTGAAAAAGATTTTGATTTAGCTGATGTTCGTAAATTATTAAGTGAAACCTCTGGAGTTATTGTACAAGATAATTTAGATACAAATACCTACCCAATGCCAATTTATGCGCATAATAAAGATGAAGTTTTTGTAGGTAGAATTAGAAGAGATGAATCGCAACCAAACACTTTAAATATGTGGATTGTAGCAGATAATCTACGTAAAGGAGCTGCAACAAACACCATTCAAATTGCCGAATATTTAGTAACGAATAATTTAGTTTAAAAATATTTCGATAAATTATTAAAATCGATTAAATATTGACTTAATATTTAATCGATTTTTTTTTGCTCAAAAAACACCTTAACTATGAATTTAAAAAAGATGTTTACCACAAAAATTGAATTTGCTTATACGGTTGAAATTCTATAACTAATTCTTAACCTACTCTTTAAAAATATTATCTTTACCAAAAACCATTTTCTTGAAATTAAAATTATTAACTATAAGCCTCATTTTATCAATAAATTTGTTTGGTCAAACATCAACAAATTCAATAGTTAGTGCTTTAAATCAATTATTAACGGAAGATGAAAAGATAGATAAACTTTATAATTCTTTAGAAAAAAATCATTTTCTAAAAGATACTATTTTTGAAAAAACACTTACTAAATATTTAGTTAAAACCAAAAAGAATCTCAATTTCAACTATGCTCTTCGGTTTACAAATGAGTTAGCCAACTATTACATTTACAATAGCTTGCAACACAAAAAAGCAGATTCTATTTTAACTGTTTTTAATAAAAATATTGATAAATGCACTCATATTAAAGATATTGGCAAGTTTTATATAGCATATAGCGAAGCAAGCATTTATATGCAAAATCATAAAAAATCAATAGCTATTTTAAAAAATGCAATCACTTTTTTTGAAAAAGAAAAGGATTCCTCTTTATATGAATTTGCTTATTCTTATTTAAAAGCTGGAGAAGCAACAATGGCTTTAAGCGAAATTTCTGAAAGTGCTGGCTATTTTAAAAAAGCTGAAGAATTATTTACTTATCAAAAAGACACACTTCATATATTATGGACTAAAAATGGGTTAAGCACTTTATTTAGTATAAATGGTTTATTTGATGAAGCCGAACAGGAAAGGAAATTAATTTACGAAATAGGACCTGAAATTGGTGAATATCAAGTTGTTGCCATGGCTCATATTAGAGCAGTTCTTGATGCTCGTTTTTTAGAAAAGCCAGATAAAGAACTACATCATATTAGAAAAGCCTTAATTAACAACAATGAAAACTCTGGAATTCAAGAGATTGTAAATGTTTTAACCCTTTCTTTTGCCACATCCACTTTTGCAAGAACTAAAAAAATAGACTCTTCAAATTATTATTTAGATAAGTTAAAATTAAGTATGAAAGAACAATATAATAATCCTTTTTTAAATAGTTACTACAAATCTGCTATTGCCCAAAATGCCTTTGCAAAAGGAGATTATATTTTAGCTGAAAAAAACACTCTTGATGTCTTAAACAATATAACCATAGAAAATAACTGGATAAGTAGAAGTTTAGCAGTAAACAGTCTTTTAGCTGAAATATATGATAAGCAATCAGATTTAAAAAAATCTTTATTTTATTTAAAAAGTTACATCAAACTAAAAGATTCTTTAATTCAGCTAAACTCCAGAAAAAAATTCGATTACGTACAAACTCAATTTGAAACAGATAAAAAAGACTCTCAAATAGTCCATCAGAAAAAAAATATTGCTCTATTAAATGCCGAGAATAAATTAAAGAATCAATGGTTACTATTTGGAGGTTTAGGGTTGGTATCTTTATTTGGTTTTGGTCTTGTGCTTCGTTCAAAAAATTATGCTAAAAAGAAACAAAAACTTCAAGAATCATTTACCCAAGAAATTTTAAGAACACAAGAATTAGAGAGAACCCGCATTGCTTCAGAGTTACACGATAATGTTAGTCAAAAGCTATTATTAATAAAAAATTCTCTTGTTATTAATAAAATAAAAGTTGAAAACGAATTAGATTTAGTTGGAGAAACCATAAAAGAAGTTCGAGAAATGTCGCATAATTTACACCCTTTTCAGTTTGAAAAACTTGGTTTAGTTACTTCATTAAAAAATTTAATAAAAACTTTTCAAAAAAATTCTACTGTTTTTTATTCTGAAGATATAAAGATTACCGATGGCCTAATTCCAAAAGAAAAAGAAATTTATATTTTTAGAATGCTACAAGAATGCCTAACAAATGTTGAAAAACATGCTAAGGCAACTGCTTGTAATCTTTCAACCAAAGAAGAGAAAAATTATATTATTTTTAAGGTAAAGGATAATGGTAAAGGATTTGATGCACAAAAAAAACCTGAATCTATTAATAGCTTAGGAATTAAAACACTACATGAACGTGCACACTTTATTAATGCTAAGTTAAAACTAAACTCTACTCTAAATAGAGGAACCTCTATAACTATTAAAATTTCTAAAATATGAGCCTAACTATAATTCTTGCAGACGATCATCCTATTCTATTAACAGGCACCAAACATTTTTTAGAAAGCAAAAATTT
>Ga0193958_1000146_pt1 | contig 32171 bp, 59 predicted proteins | sample FB_1_MG_FD_140320 | JGI IMG/M metagenome (GOLD analysis project Ga0193958, IMG submission 140320) | Microbial mat bacterial communities from the Broadkill River, Lewes, Delaware, United States - FB_1_MG | ecosystem: Environmental > Aquatic > Freshwater > River > Microbial mats | place: USA... | reverse complement strand
GGTTCGTTTAGCGACGTATGAACTAATTAAATCTGTTACCCCGAACAATGTGTCTGCCTCAATACTATTAGACTACGAGGAGTCCTTAAAATGGCTAAAAATGGTGAATGCTGGAAAGATTAATCCCATGGTTGAGAGGAAAGCTGGTGGAGGGGATGGCAATGGTGTTTCTGTTGATTGGGCCATATCCTCTTTTTCAAATGGTGGAGTGGTAAATGAATGGCAAATATAAGGCATAAAAAAAGCCGCTCCCGGTTAAGGAGCGGCTTTTGTATTTTATAGACTATTGTTATTCTTCAATTAATTTTCCAACCGGCTTTCCATCAAATGTTTCCCATCTTTTAAATATGATATTTAGGGCTTCTTGAGATACAGGTGTGCCACCCAAAATTCTGACCTTCACTCCGCCACCAGTTCTACATTTTATCCCCAAAAACTCCTCAGCCTCATCCATGTTGTATGGGCGATATTTTGGATCCGGCTTGATGCGGTATTCATAGTGGCCCCAAGCAAGCTCGTTATATGGGTCAGTGCCTGGCCAATGTTTCCACTCGCCCCCATCTATATCCCTACCCTCTATCATCTTTCCATCCTCAACTGCGGTGATTATTGTCCACCTATGCAACATCTCTTTAGCTGTATCTTCACTCTTGTATGCCTCAGATGTATCCTCACCCTCATCAGGAGATGATGAATGTGATAGGGGGTACGAAAATACCCTTCCAGACCCATCTTTACAATACCACCACATAACATCCCCCATAAAGAACCCTTCACCAAGCGAATTTACAAAGTGTGGCTTGCGAGGCCCACACTTCTCACCAAGATCCTCTTTTTGTACAACCTCAATGAATCCATAAAATGCCTCCAGGTCATCACTGCCATCGCTCTTTTTGCAATAGTAAGCATCACCCACCTTAACAACGAACTCTTTCTGGAAGGTTTCGGAGTTCTGTGTATTTAGATGAGAAACCAACACTATGTCCCCAGCTTTCGGGGGACCATTGTTGCTCAAGAAGTCATCAGCTAGCTTTAGGAAGTTATCGTAAGAAATTTCCCTCTTTTGGTTTTTTAAATAAAATGTTTTGGAGATCCCATACATAATTATCCCACCCCTTAATGACAGATAGAAAAAATCCCACCCACCATCATTGTAGTTGCTGTCTATAATTTCGGTGTAACGAGTATCATACCCCATCGCCTCAGCCGCCATTATAGCTTCTCTTGGGTGGCGGTTGGTGCAGTCAATTTTGTAGTCTTTTAATTCGTTTTTCATACACTTTTGCTTTAAACTGTTTCGGTATCGCATTCATAATAATCCTCAATTATGTCATCCAAATTAATGCACTCACCACTTGGGTGGTCACAAATCCTTCCAGCTATTTTCATAACTTGACCAACCACATAGCTTTGCTCTTCCGGTGACAAGAATTCGTCAGCAAATTCTGAATCCATACATGTTGCTTCCAAAATACCCTTACTCCACCGCTTTGCTATTTTCTTCAAGATTAATTTGTCCATGGTGTAACATTTAGTTTGTGCGACCCCAGGAATCGAACCTGAGCTGGAACCGTTGCCGCGCCATTATTTGTGAAGCTATCAATCAGCTAACTACCTACCCATCATAGTTTCCTCCGGTTTAATAGTTATTAGTTTGCTATCTCAGGTCTCCCTCCTTCAAATTACTATAGATGCTCACATTGTTAATCAACATAGTTCGCGCCAGTTGCGACATAAGTTGATTATTTTCTCTTAAATATCTCTTTGAGGCCGAGCCCTAACGCTACAATGATGCCGCCTCCGAAAAGTAAGGCTAACACTAAAGCTAGCCCTCCCCAAAACGGAAGGGTTACCCACCACCAACTCCAGGTTATGTAGCCGGTTAGTTTCAATATTACAAAAGCTACCCCCAATAGTCCAGCTATATTCGTGGAGCTGGATGATCCACTTGATTGATTTGACATACGCTTATTTTTAATTGTTTGTTATAAATTCAGTTGCAAAGGTAGCAAAATAATTCAATTGTGCAAATTATTTTTGGTTTTTTCGTAAAACTCATCCACTAGTTTGTCAACAAACCCAGGATCAACAACACGATAATGATTCTTGAACTCCTCAACACGAGAGGCTGTCTTTAGCCAGCTAAATTTAGCGCTTAAAGTTTGACGCTTACTTTGTGCACTTCTACCAAGTAGCCCCGCAATATCTTCTTTTATTTGGGTTTTTTCTGAGCTTCTCACAGGCACATATAGAAATCTTTTGCCATTTAGATAAAAGCCAACACCCAAGAATTTACCGCGAAAAGTTAAATTTTTTGAGGCTCGAAATTTAAAAAGATTTCTATTTAAGATGTAAATTATCGCTATTGTATTTACTATTGTTAGATACACCATAATGAATTTGTTTTGATTAATACTTTGCGTTCAATCACTTGCGACCAAAATCGGCAGGGTTTTCTATCCCAATTTTCTTCTTTGACCAATGCCTAACTTCAATGTCCCGGTATTCCGCTTCAAATATCTGCAACCAAATGTCTGCCATGGTCATCTCAGGAAGTTTTATGCTGGAAGCTGATCTCTTCTCATTGAACCAGGAAATAGCCGTCTGAGAGTCGCACCAAATAATGCGTTCCGGGGGGTCGTTTTCAATTACCCACTGCAATGCTCTCACCAGCCCTAAATATTCACCAACATTTACAGATGAGTATTTTACACTCTCACGCCAAAGCTCCTCTCCAGTGGCTGTTATTACGCCTCTATGCTCTGTGACCTTTGCTTTGGTCAGGTGGGAAGCATCACAGCAGATTCCTACAGAGTATTCGTCTGGGATTGGTTTTGTTTTTTTCATCATTTACTTATTTATATTGCAATTCACGCATGGGAACTTGCTGCCATCGATGTCTAAGTGAACTATGCTGCCTTTTTTACACCCATCTTGGACAGTTCTTATTGGTACACACATAACCATGGAATATTCTGCTTTTGTGGTCAACCCAACGATGTCTGCGCAATCACGCATAACTTCTAGCGCAATTGATGGATCATCAGCTATTATATTGCGTATTTGCGCAAGATCACGATCACTAATGTGCTTATACTCCATTGTTTATGGATTTAGTTGTTTATATACATTCGTTAGGGTTAATTGCACTTAGCTTCTATAAAGTGTGTAATTCCTTCACGGTATCCTGTTTTGTAATCATCGCTCAATAGCGTATTAACTACTTTCAACTTAGTATCGGTAAATTCTTTTGCAATATCATGTGGTACTACGTTGTCGGGCAACATAACCCTAACACGTTGTATATTGCACCTTTTCAACGCTTTTTCATCACCGTTCGCTAACACTTTACCTATTAGGTTGTGCTCGCATTTTGAACAGTCATCATCAGCATCGCATCCCGCAATACTTTCTTTATCACATAGGGCAATTATCCCGCTTTCAAACCAGTATACTGGCGTTAGTTTTGTTTTAATAAAATCGCTCACTTTTCTGTATTTTTAAAATTTGTACATTTAATTAACTTTTGCTTTGGCGCAACATACAACCAGCACGTTAGCTGCAAGTGCTACATTCGTGCATTTAATCAGCTTTTCTTGGTTCATCCGTAAAAGAAAAAAGCCCACGCTCTTCAACTTTTTCAAAGTTGTTGGGTTTTGGTTTAGTTCCTTTAATTCTGGTTACTGCTATATTAAAGTATTTATCATCCTTTTCAATGCCTATAAAATTACGGTTTGTATTTCGGGCTGCTACTCCTGTACTTCCGCTTCCCATTGTTAAATCAACTACTAAATCATTTTCATTACTAAATGTCTTTATTAAATCTTCAAGCAATAAAACTGGCTTTTGTGTTGGATGGTAACCATCATAATCCTTTTTGTACTTTAGTATATTGCTTTTGTATTTGTTGCCTTCCCATAGGTTAAAAGTGCTTTTAAATTTACTTTTAAATTCGTTATCAATCTCTTTAAGCTCTGCATATGTTTTATCAAAATCGAAAAAGTACTTTAGTCTTTCATAGTGTTGTTCTGTAAATAAACTAAACTGTACATAGTCCCAACTTAAATAGTGCATTAATACAGCTTTTGCGTTGTTAATGCTTTTACTAAATCCATTATTGTAATAGTATTCTGCTATTTCTTTATTCCAAAACGCATGCGCATTTTCTTGCAACTCTTTTACATATTTAGCAATTGGGTGTGTATTTTTATTTGGGTGTGTTTTGCTAAAAACTAAAATATCTTCATAGTAATTTAAAGGTGCTTTATTAACCAGTAGGCAGTTCGCAAATTGCTGTTTATCCCAAATCATTTTATGGTTAAATGGTAAGTTTGGTATTTGTTCCTTGTGTAGCTCAAACACAAATTCTCCTTGTGCTGTAAAAATAGCTTTACCGTTTTTTCTAAGTATTCTGTTACATATTTCAAATATATTCTTAGGGGTTAATTGTTCATCCCAATATATTTTTTGGTTGTTGTTTATTTTCTTTCCATGTGGCATATCATCAAAATCAACGCCTTGCATATTTCCATAAGGCAAATCAGTTAAAATAAGGTCAACACTACCATCTTTTATATGTTCGTTTTCAATCAGGGTATCACCTTTTATTAAATCAAAAAATTGCCCTCCCTTTTTTTCTTTTACTATCATTCGTTCTTTTATTAAAGTTTGTACTAAATTTTCCGCACCAGTCAGCTAACACGTTGTCATACGCCATGTTCGTACCTCACACAGCGCATACAACCATTCGTTAGCAATCAGTTTGTAAAAATCTATCTTTCTGCCTGCAATCACGGCAGTACATTCTATCGTGGTATGTTTCCCCTTTGAAGTATTTGCAGTTTTTACAAACCGCCACTTCGTTATTGCTAACATCACGTATAGCAAATAATTTTACTGTTTCCGCTATAGCCTCATTGAAATTATCTTCGGTCATTTCTACGTAAACACGCTCTTTTTCTTGGTCAACCATCAGAGCAGCCCTACTTTTCCATATATTTTTAATCTTATCTTTCATGTTATTAAGTTTTGTGGTTTCTATCCGTAAAATTACATTGCCATACCTAAACCGTTAGCCACAATTATTGGCTTTTAAAAATTCATCAAGTTCTTGTTCGTATGTTAAACAGCTACCATCATAACCAGCCTTCTCAATGTGTTTAGCAAAAGCCAATAACAGTTCGCGTTGCTGGCTAACACTAAATAAACCCAAATTTTTAACCTTAGCTTGGTGGTAACTTTCAAGTAATTCTATTAAACTTTCCTTAGTGCCATTATCAAATCCAATTATCAAACCTGTTTTATCTTCTGCTACAATATTCCTGTTTTGTAAAAATTCTGTTGGTGTCATATTTCGTATTTTAAATCGGTTAAAAATCAGTGTTTATTATTTACGTTAGGGTTAATACAAATCTTCGCTAAATAATCTTTTGGTTGGTTTATCAATCTGTTTAGCTTCGTAGGCAATACGCCCACCCTCTTCACGGTCAACAAACATATCATCATTTGTTAAAAATCCCTGCACTACCGCATCATAATCTTTATAGTCAGCACCCAACGCACTCATGTTTGTAAATACGTTATGGTGTCTGCGTCCTGCAACTACTAACCCTGTCTTTATATTTTTAGGCTGGTGTGGGTATGTCTTGGTATTTACAAAATGTATTGCCGAGCAAATTATGTAAGTACTAACCATAACACCATGTATATTGCATGGCTCTTTTCTGCTTAAATAATCGTTGTTTCCACTCATTTACTTTAGTCTTTAAATTCAACATTTGTGCGCTTAATGCCACGCAACATACATAACACGTTAAGTGCAAGGCTTAAAAAACTCACACTTATTTACTCGCTCGCTTGGTTCTGGAAGTGGCTCAACCACTAATTGTTGCTTACTGCACCAAAGTACTGGGTTCAAAGGCTCGCTTACTCCATCGCCCGAATTTTCCATTTTAGGTATCTGGCAATTATCACAAAGCCCAGCACTTAACACAGGCTCATAAGCAATATTTTTAACTTGCTTTTCAACTACCTGTATAGCTTTTATCACTTTTGCATCAATTGTTTTCGGTAAGTTCTTTTTATCAGCCAACCAATTTCGGTGAGCTTTCAGTATTATCATTGCTTCATTTAATTCCATTTTTCTCTTTTTAATTCGTTAAAAATACATGCTCATAGCCCAACACGTTATAGGTCATTTAGCTTTTGGGTACGTCAGCTTTATACCTAAGTCTTTCAAACAAGCTTGGTAGCCATCTTCAAAGCCCATCATTCTAGCAGTCATTGCTCTTTCACCATTGCTTTTTATTGCTTCTTCTCCGAAATAACTATCAAGGTATATTTTAGACCTGTGCCATAAGAAAGTTTTATCCGATTTATGAGGGCGCAATAAATAGTAGTTGCGAGGCAGTTTAAGTAAAAAACGACCTATAACAACACCTAAATGCAATGCCTTTGTTTCTTTTATTTTATCTAGTAAGTCCATTATCGTATATGCTTTTTATTAAGTTTGTGCAGTTTTGTAGGTCGGCACTGCACTTAGCCAAACAGTTAGCGGTAATAATATCAAAGTTTCTTACTTTCTATCCACTTATATAGTTCAGCAGGCAACACAGTGTCATGCTGCATAGACTCTGCCATTTGTTTATTATTTTCTTCATTCATAATTAGTTTAATTTGTTTAAGTTGTATTAATTTTATTTTAAAGGTTGGTGTGTGAAATTTTATCGTTTCATATTCTGAACGTCAACAATCACCAGAAAATTTGACAAGTTACCACCAACTGCATGGAACATAATCGGCGTACCCATAGCTCCCAACAACCATATTCATCTCATTTGGAAACTTATTGGTGCCTTCCAGATCATTCAACTTACGCGCCTCAACGCTGCACATGCCCCGGTAATTGTTTCGGCCTCGATTCTTTATGTATGCCTTCTTACGCTTCCTGGGGAGCTTGATTTTGATCACTTTCTGCTTCATATTTCTTGTTTGTTAAAAATGTTAATAGAGTGTCTTTGTTTGTCTCATCAAGTAACGCGTATAAATCCAATAGGTGGTGACTTCTTGATGAGAATTTTTCCCAAATATGACCAGCGAACTGGCCGAATATGTCATAAAAATCATCTCTATTTAGACGCGGCTGGGCAAGAATTAAAAACTCAATTGACTCACGCAATTTACTTCTGACACCCTTAATTTTTTCAAGATATAACGCAGCGGCTTCTTGTGAAGCAAAAAACTTGGCCCTAGGGTGCACTTTAAATCGGTCTGTAAGTACAGTTGGTTTGACAGAGATGTCGCCCCAAACAATAACAACGGTGTCACCAACAAACAGCTTCACACCGTCTTCAGTTAAAACCACTGGCCAGGTTTTTTGATTAACCTCTTTATAGAAAACCTCCCCCGTCTCAAGGGAAGATTTTTCTTTATCAATCTCCCAGCCTTCCGGGGGAGTTATTTTAATTTTTTTCCCCATGTCTCCGAAAATTTAGAAGATAACCAACCCATCCTTACTCATTTGCTGAATCATACTCCCAGCCGACTTGCGGAATTCATCAGCAACAAACTCAGCGTTTTCAATATCCACCCGGCCGCGCAAATAGTTGGCAATTTGATGCGGATTCTTAACCGAGTCACGACGCCCGTCTTTTGGGTCGAATAAGACCTCCTGATTGCCCCACGTCACCTTAATCTGGTATAATGCCTTCTTTACGTGAATAACCTCCATATGGGCCTCAAATTGAATCGGATCAATTTCCATCACGACATATCCGCGCGCTCCACCCTTCATCGGGACCACCCCAGCTTCATATAACACGCCGCTGATTGGGGTAACACCTAATTCTTTACCTGGAAGAGCTATTTTCTTCGGACATTTAGCGTTCTCACTTACACCTCTGATGGTGCCGTTTTTACCCTCAGTTATGAAGGCGATCATTGAATCGTTTCTGTCTGACTTTTTGAATCTTAATGTAACCTTTGTAGTTTTCATACGCTAAATTTTATGTGATTATTAATTAACTTGAGTGCAAATGTAATAAAAAATTCCGGTTATGCAAATTTATTTTTAAACTTAGTGACCCCACCCGGACTCGAACCGGGAACCGACCATCCAAGATGCGACTAGCGCCACATACACACGGGGATGCGCTCTATCCAATTAGGAGCTATGGGGTCGTTTGGGGCGATTTAAGCCCCGAAAATTAGGTGCGCTATCAAACTGCCATAGCGAACACCAAAAGCGTCGTAATTGCGCCCACAATGAACCAATATGCAGTGTGGTGGCGCGGATTAATTGTTCTCATATCTCCGAAAATTTGGTGGGTTATTAAATATGACCAATGCACTCGCGAATATCAGCTGGAAGCATTGCGATTCTAGCCTTTGTTATGGCCTCATAATCATAGCCATCAACTTTGCTATCACCATGATGCAATAGCCACAAAAATGGGGTCTCTTTCCACTTTTTCAAAAATCTGCCATTCTCAGCTAGTTGGGTGATGTTGTGTTTGAGCGCTTCCCGGCAGTCGTGGTCCCCACACCAAATACTAAATAGCCTGTTGCTTTTGATGTATTTTTCAACAACGCCACGAAATTCTCTTTCCTTTTCACAATAAGCCCCCCAATCTTCAAAATTACGCTTTGGCTCCAACTCCCTTATGCTGTCTGGCAGTATGTGGGGAGTTAGATCACTGTTAAATAAGCAAGAATAACTCCTATTGTTTTTGTCTGCGAATACGCATCCCCCGCTACTAGTCAAACCACATCTACTCATTTGCGACTCAAAACACCAATTATAATAAAATTTACCGCCATTCCTGCTTCCATGAAATGTGTCCCACACTAGCAAAATCGAGTATTCATAATGCCACATAACAAACAAGTGTTCCTCTACGCCGTCTGACTTAAATGGCACCGTCAACACTGTTTTGAATCCAAAGTCAGTGACTTTCCGGGTGTATTCTTCGACTGATTCGCTGAAGGTTGTATCATCAACAGACGACAACAGCTTTTGTTTTTTTGCGCTGTTAGATAAGTGCAATAAAAACCCAGCGCTCTCTGTCGCTTTATCTTCTTTGTAGCTTTTGCCGGTCATCTTCTCAGCTTCTGATAGCGCATCAAATTTTAATGCATCGTTTATTTCTTCAACTTTTGTTTCCATATATCCGAAAATTTGGTTATTTAACAGCTATTTTACACTCTACATCGTGCCCAACGACTTCAATCTCGTTGGTGATCTCATTAACAAACTTAATGCCCTCCGAACTGTTGGATAGGTAGTGGCATTTGACGCCGCATAGGTCGGGCCTGGAGGGAATTTGGTCAATGTAAAAGATTTTGTTATTCATCTCTCCACCTGTAATAAAAATTGTCAACTGAGCTAATAAAGTATTCATTTTTGTAAGTATTAAAGTTATAAAATAAATTTAAATGGTGGAGATTGAGGATTCGAACCCCAGCTTATGGCGTTAACCGGTATACCATAGACGATCTGACTCGACAGCTAACCAATAGATCTCCGAAAAATTATCGAGTTATTAAAAGAGCTGGAAGGGTGTAAAACGAAACCAATTAAAAACTCGTTAGTAAATTAATTTGATTTGAATCTTCCAGCTCATTGTCACGCGTGATTTATTTTAAATGCTCCAAAGAACATCTTTGTGTCTCTTTATAGCTTTTGGCTTATCGCGGTACATTTCAGCCTCTAACCTCATCCTTTCAGTTTTCCCGTAAAAAACAGATAATTCGCAGCCATGCTCTTTAGCTAATTTATTAGCTCCATCCCAAACAATAGATCGAACTCTTCCGGCAAGAATAGAATCCATTTTTAAACCACCAGAAGCAAACGTTATTCTTCCGAAATTCTCATCAATATCTTGTCCCCAAACAGCTCTATCCAAATAATCTTTTAAAGACAAATCGCCATCGTTGTCCGATTGAATTGTGGCAGTGTAGTTTTTTGAAATGGTTAGGTAAATAGTTACATTTTCCGGGTCCCTCAGAAGGTTAATGTTTCCATTCTTGTCATTAGGGTCGTAAGTAAAGTAATTACGCCGCCCTCTATGTATAAAATAACAACCCTTCTTTGAGGTTTTGACTGTTTTCATGTGTACGTTTCGATCAGTTGTTAAAATGATCTTATAGGGCTGATATTGCCCAAATTCGCCATATGGCCTTACTATCGCTACCGCTTTCATTTCTCCGAAAATTTAGTTAGTTGTTAAATCAATAGTTGTCCCTCACGCCGGATTCGAACCAGCGACCTCTAAGCTCTTTCTACCTAGCGCTCTACCAACTGAGCTAGTGAGGGTGTGCGAAAAATCACACGTTATTCAGCTTTTTTGATTATGTGACAATTGCGAGTCGGCACATCTTCAATGGTGTGGCCAGTTCTATGAAAGGGTGACCCCTTGCTGGAAAGGATTGTGCCCTTGATCATGTTTTGACCACCTTTTGGATAAACGCTGGTAACTTCTACCTGATATCGCATACCAGCGGGCCTAATTGTGTCACCAACCCCCACGATATTTGGGTTTTTCCTCGTCAACACTTTTTCAGTGTTTGTTTTGTAAACTACGTCTTTTGTTTTCATATCTCCGAAAATTTAAGCGGTTACTAACTCAGGTTTATCTCTCAGGAACGACTTAAAAGTCATCCCACATTGATCCCAGCCGTCTTCGCCCAGGATTTCACACGTCACCATATAACGATTATCCACAATAAAATCTTTCACTTTTTTGCCGATTCTTTTTAGCTGAAAAGTTTTGCCCGAAAATTTGGCTGTTGCCTGGGCTGCTGTTAGTTCGTGTCCGGCTGTTGAATTGTTTTTTTGATTTGCCATTTTGATTTAATTATCTTAGATTATATTTTCTTTTTACTTCATTCGACAACCGCTTACCTGCACTTTTCCAACCTCTTTCGTTTGACTTGTAAAGGTCAACATCTGGCATGTTGGTTGTTGTCGCTGAATACAGCTTATTTCTATGCTCAATGGTCACTTTGTAGTGCCCAGAGCTTGCAAACGTTAAAGATTCCAATATAGGTTTCATAACTTAATATTTGATTTAATTATTCGCCTTATGACCTTGGAGGAGTCGCGGAGTCGAACCGCGAAAAATCACCATGCTCCCAGCTTTATAGATTAAAGGTTATCTTTATAATTAAGGCCAAAATTAGCCCCGTAGTCAGCGTTACACCATACAACCCGATATAACACTCATTTATCCATTCAAAAGCCGCTCTGAGGCGCTTAATGGCGCGTTGATTGCGGCGTATTTGTTTCAGTGCTTTTGTGTTCATAATTCACTATTTGGCTAGGTTATTGTAAATATTTGGTTCACTGGATACATTATATATGTACGAACCGCACCTAACAAGTAACGCATCGTTGCCGTAATATTGTTTTTTCATACCAGCCACGCTACCGGATGCGCTAAAGTTAGGAAAACCACTAACCAAATGCGCGTGCTTCACTAATAGATATTTCACTCTCATAACTCCGAAAAATTAAAGGTTAATCGCTTTCTGAAATATTCAATAAACCGGCCACACTTTGAGTATGTGACATAAAGAGGCGCACCGGTGCCCCAATAAGCGCCGCCGGCATCATAACCACCATTATTTAAATAAATACGGCGCGTAGTGGTTTTAACAGGTTTAAAGAATTGCTTCCCGTTGATAGTTTCTTTTGGTAGATCGTTCACATTGTGCCGGCCGGAATTGGCGCCGTATCTATGCGATGCATCCGGCATTACCAGAGCTTTAAAATCTTGATAGTTCATTGTCCGAAAAATTTAAACTTTGTTACGTAATGGTTTGTTAATCTTTTCCATGTGGTTTAGCGCTGTTTCAATGCAAGCGTGAGATGTCAAAATCTCACCCATTGTACCGATCATTATCCACTTCAAAAAATCTGAGCCACATTCCTCACCTGTCCACCTAACTATCTTTGCCAATTGTTTCATTTTCTCCGAAAATTTAATGGTTAATTGATTCCGTTTGTAACTATTGGATCAAGTTCAACATATGAAAAGCCATACCTATGGCCATTAAACAGTAATTTTCTACCGGAACTTTTAAGAGTTATTTCTTTAAAGTCCTGCTTTCTATGTTCAACATTCTCCGTGATTAGTCTTGTTTGCTGCCACCATGGTATGTTTTCCTTTTGTGGATCAATTTGCGGATTAGCGGAAAAAACAAGGTTTTTAATCTCATCGCTTTCATTTTTGTTAAAGTGAACCACATCAAAAACCTTACTGACCTCATAATGACACACCTCATGACCATTATCATTCATGTATTTTACGCGGTCCAAAGCTTTCTTTTTTGCACCACTTAACGCTTTTTTATCGAAAGACTCTGTACAATTTAAAGAAATAGCATCACCTTTATCAGTTATCCACCAATTGTCTCGAAAACTATCCTTATTAAAATAATAAGTTATTTCATACCTATAGCAGTTGTACAGCGCCCGAAAATTACGGTTGTACTCAGGTGTTTTCTTTATGGCTTCAATGTGTTCGTTGAATATTGAGGCCTGCTCTTCTGTAAAAACAATTTTATTTGCATCACCATCACGGCCAAAAATCTGATAAATAAAACTCCCAATTGATAGTCTATAATAACCGAAAAACTCCTTTATTTTATCCCTATAATCAGGATGATAGCTGCCAATATGTATTGGATATAAAAACTCACCATTTCTTGAAATGTTCCGAACATCTAATGTTTTGGCTGTTACCATTTTTAACACATTATTGATATCTTTGCTTGTAGCTATACACATTTCATTACTCATGACTTTATTTATTTGTGTTCCACGTGGAACAATTTTATGCCTTATGGCTGAGAAGGTGAAAGCTAAGCCAATAGCAGACACCCGAAAATCTGACCATTTGCCAGCTTTATTTTTTGAAAAAATAATGATTTGATAGGTAAATATGTGACTCGGTATCGAATGAATGACAATCTAAAATGTGTTGTTTTGACGCCCTCATAAACTTACATTTCCCATTGTCCCACTCTTTAATAGAGTCAATGCCGCGCTCACCATATTTTTCAATGGCCTGCATTAAAGCATTGGGACCACTGCAAAGTATTTTTGAATCGCTACCAGAAAACAAAAATGTGACTAAATAAGTGCGGTTACTGAGGTTTAAAATTGTATTTTTCATTTTGTTATTATTTAATAGTTTAAAAAGCTTGTTTTTTCTTTTCTGTTTATGGTTCTAAATGAAGCGCCTGTCCCCCTATACGCTTCAAACGTTTCTTTTTTTAAACGCTTGAAGGTTACCGGGTTTTCAGACTGTTCGCAGTCTTCCCAAAAGCCAAAACTGCACTGTAAGACTTTCCAATATTGAAACTTTGGTTTGTCAAATTTTCTTTTTAAAATGTCTCCGCCTGTTTCGTTTGAATACTTATATATTGACAAAAATGGCTCGCCTTGTTTGTAATTGTCAATATGAGCCAACCAAAGTTTTAAGCCGTTTTTTTCACAAATCAGGTAGTTACCAAAATGGTCTTGTTTTACATAATCACTGTTTGCCATTTTTGTTTCAATTTCTTCTAACGATAGACCGAAATTCTCAATTATTGCCTTCATAACTTATTTTATTAATGTGTTTATATTCAAAGAAAAAATAATTTTGCCACCTTTATTTAGTGGGTCATACATAATGCCAGTTCGAAAAACCGGGTACAAATCAAATGCACCACCTAACTCAAAGGAATTTTTAAAATGCTTTGCATCGCTGGAAAGATTTGTTTTGCAATATCCAGCCATAAACCAGTTACATTTTAATCCAAAGCTATACTTTGACATTTTAACCTTATTGCACCCTAAACCATATGAACCACTTTCGAAGGCTGCAAAGGCGCTTATTTTGCTAATTTCGGGGCTAAAAGCAATAGCGCCGATACTCTTTTTTGGCGGGTCAAAAACAACCCCTATAGATTGACCATTTGCAGCGAAGAAGGCTGCGAAAAATACGGATAATATTAGTAATTTTTTCATGGTTAAACGTTTAATCGACGGCATTCAAATAATAATTGTCTCTTTTGTATTCGTGGTCAATGTAATCACCTTTTAACGCTTTTTTTGATAACAGCCCATTGTCAACAATAGCCCTGATGGCTTCGTTTTCCTCCCCAAAACAACTACCTGTGTTATATTTGTGTTCACATAAAAACACAGGGAAATTATTTTTAATTCTGTATATTTTCAAGGTTGCATTTTTATAAAATCTACCTTTTTTTACTGATGTCGAATAAATAAAACTTTTCATAGCTTATTTGTTTAGATTAGTGAGCTATTACGGATTCGAACCGCTGCAAATGTTGACCACTCCAAACCGTTTTGGATACTGCCAGCCCTTATAATTAATAACCTAACTTAAGATTAAGGTTTGTTATTATCGCTTTTATTTCAAAGCTTCCGATACACCTGCACATCGGTAAAGTTCAAGTATCAAAGCATTTTTAAGATTTAACCTTTGATATTCAAGGATTTTCAACATGTCAAAGAGTGCGCCGTTTCTACGTCCTGGCATCGTGCTGTTAAGCTTTTCGAACAACCCCGGAGGGATTCAGATTTGTTATCTGATTGTGTTTACAAAGTAAGGTAAACTTTTTTAAACCACCAAATCTTTTTTCAATTATTTTTCAACTTTTTTAAGTTGTGTAAAAGTGGTTCGTTTACCGCTTCATTGTGTCAACAAAGTAAAACAAAGTTTTTATAAATTCCAAATCTTTTTTAAAATTCTTTCAACTTTATTTTTGGACCTTTTCAGGTGAGACCCGTTTGTCTCGTTTTGTTGATAACAAAGTAAGTGTAAAAAAACCATTTATACAATAGGTGAATTACTTTTTAACATTCTTTAACATTTTATCATATTGACCCCTATAAACGCGAAAAAATAAAGCCTCTATAATTATACATTGTACCCGCACACGCGTATAACAAAACTTTTCAAACAAACAAATTTATTTATAGTATAGTTTGGCACACTGTTTGTTGTGTCACCATTGTAACTGACTGATTTATAGCTAATTAAACTAACTATTTTTCAATGATATATCACCCCACATTTATAGAAAGTTGCTTAAATCGGCTAAAAATGGTCAAATAATGCGATGTTAACTAGGTGATCATTTAAAAAAATAATTTTAAAAGAAAGCTGTGGATTTATTTGTAGTTGCCAACAAAATTGTTATTCGTGTGGGCGCGTTCTGTATTTGGGTATAGTTATCCGGGCTGTTCCCGGTATAGTTATCCGGGCTAAAAATAATTAAAAAAAAATATCAAAAATATTTGGTGGTTTAAAAAATTACACCGTACTTTGACAATGTCAAACGGAACAAAAGAACGAATCTAATAATTAACTGTTAAACAAGTAATCATGAAAAAAGAAGAAATTCAAAATTTGGGCAAAGTAGCTATTATCTACACTGTAGCAATGGCAACTTTATTTGTAGTCGTTTATTCATTAATGTAGTCATGAAAAAACCTAGAACTATACTGTTTGCCTGCATAGCTATTTCTGTTTTTATTGTGGGCGTGTTGGTAGAGTATATTTTACCAGCTATTTTAAAACTTATCTTTTTAACCTTTTAATATTAAAAACAATGAATCCACTATTTATTAAGGCGCAAAAAATGATAGCCCAATACAAAGAAAACATTTCTTTCATTAAAAGCCGCATCAAAATACAGCAGCAACCGGGGTACAGTCCGATAATGCCGTACACCCAACACACGGAAAGACAATATTTATCTTTCGATATTTGGCTGGAATATCGAAAGATGATAAAAATCAAAAGGAGGTTGAATCAACTATCTTGATCTATCATTTTTCAAACAAAGCACAAAGGCGATTTATCGCCTTTTTTTGTGCCTTTTTGTTTGCATAATTTAGGGGCACCATAAACCCGGCCCAAAAAACTCAAATTAAATGCTGAATAGTTCTGAGATATTTATTTTTGTGCCCGTCGGTCAAATTTATAGAGAGAGGATATAAGGAGAGAGAAACACCATCCAGAAAATAATTTAAAGAAATATTAAAAAAGATTTGGTGGTTTAAAAAATTATACCGTACTTTGATAACATCAAAACGGGGAAACGTTCTCCACTCAATAATAACAATGTTAAATAGAAATATCATGGGAACTGCAATAGGAGTAATTTGTATAGTGTTATTTGTGTCTCTAATGACTTTGGTGTCTTATTGTCAAGATAAAGATCTAAGCAATAAATAATATAAGTGAGTGTATAAATACAATAATCAATAATTAAATAGAAATATCATGAAAGGTTTTGAAAAAATTTTAGTTAAGCAACTGCCAAGCAAACAAGAACTTAAAAAGTATTTCAATAACTATTTATCTGATAGGGGCGGCGTGGTTCGTGTGCATGTGTGCAAGCAAGCAATTTTTATAACTGTTCATACAAAAAAATATTCTTGCTGCCCGGTGTACGCCACAATTGAAAATGTCGATTTCCGCCAATGTACATATGATATAGTGATAAACAACAAACATTTTGCAATGTTTTTGAGGTACAAAAACGCACAGGAGACGCGCAAATTTGAACTACCTAACAACTTGTAATCATGTACACACCGCATTTTTTAAGCCTCACGGATACCGCGACATTGCGCGAAATGACATATTTGCACCGCGTGCCTGGCGCGGCTGGAATGTTAAGAATTGAATTGATTGAAAACCTTTTAAAAATTAGATAGTTATGAAAACGATCTTTGATAAACTTCCAAAAGAATTAAAACAAATAGCCATTGATTCTGTTATTTTAGAGCAAAAACACGCCTTTATAAGATTAAGATGTGACGCGGAAAAAATTCGCTTAAGGGGTGTACATGCCACTGTAAATGATAGGCATTCAATCCCTAAAGCGGTCAGAGCTTTATCTCTATACAATAAACTAAAGGCTGATAAATTATACTGCGTATCTTTAATAAAAGAAAATCTTTGTGAGTTTAATCATTTTGGTGAGTTAATTAAATACACCTAAAGCCAACTTCCAAACAATTCAACGCGCCGGTTTTAACCGGCGCTTTTGTTTCCTCAAAGCACAACCGCGTTTAAACTTGAAATAGTTCTGAGATTTTAATTTTTGTCCTCAACAACTAACAATACTATAAGAGATAAAACAACAAGAGAGACAAGAACAACTTCCCAGTATAAAAATAATTTGAAAATATTTGTAGTTTTATTTTGTGGAGTTAAAAAATTGCCTTTACTTTGTTATCAACAAACCGGGTCAACGGGCTCACACCAATAATCACAGTATTAAATAGAAATATCATGAGAAAATTATTGCCAAAATTAAATCTAGCCTGTTCAATAGACGAACAAAGACCAACAATGTGTCATGTATATGTTGATAATGACAAAGTTGTTGCTACAAATGCCAGTATTTTAGTAGTGCATTCAAAAAACGACTTATTTGGGGCTGTTTCCGAATCAATTCCAGCACAATGTTATATACCTTCTGAGGACTGGAAGGAACTTACTAGTAAGTTCGAACGGCTTGAATTCGTTGAAAGTAAAGAGAATGACACATTGGGATTTTTGATGGTTTATCGTAAAAAGGGGGCCCCGCGCGCTGTTCGTTTATTGTCAATTGAAAGCGTGGGTTATTACCCTAATTACAAAGCGGTTATGCCAGAAAGTAGTAATGATGAACTTTCAGAGGTTGGGATAAGTCCAGAATTATTATTGGATGTAAAACAAGCGATGACTACCGACAAAGATTTGAATATATTTTTGGATTTCACTGGTTATGCTAGGGCTATAAGGGTGGAGCTGAACTACTCAAGTGGTGAGGTAAACGACTATAAAGTAGAGGCGATAATAATGCCAGTGGTTAGGGTAAAATAATACAAAGCTCAATCTCAAAACAATTCAATACGCCCGATTTATCGGGCGTTTTTGTTTCTACAAAAGTGCAACCGCGTTTAAGCTTGAAATAGTTCTGAGATATTTATTTTTGTCCCCAACATTTAAACCTACTAATAGAAGAACAACAATAAGGAGAGAGATAAGAACTTCCCAGTATAAAACAACCAATAGAGTAAACACCTTTTAAGAATGCATCCGGCCGGGCTTGTCCCGGCCGTTTTGTGGCCTTGTGTGTAGGGGCGAAGCTGACCGCGTTTAGTGTGGTTATGCTGGAATGTTATCGGGTGCCGGGCGCGTGTTAGTGGGGCGAAGCTAAAAGCGTGTTAGTTAACGTTTGGCCGCGCGTGTGCCGGGTTGGTGGGTGTTAGTGCGTGTTGGTTCGACCGTGGGCGCGTGTCAGGGCGCCGTATTTATAGTATTTTGCTTGTTTGCTTATGGTAGTATCAATCCGTCTATGGGAGTGCAAGGAATGAGCTAATTTGGCCTATTTTTGTGTAACTACGTTTATTTAATTGATTTTTATAAATTGTGTGGGCGCGCCGGGCCGCGTATGTAGTTGTATGTGAGTGTGTTGTGTGGCGCGTAGTTGGGGGAAATTATAAATGCGTTGGGCGCGTGTTTGGGGCGTTTGGGCAAAAAACTGCGAGGATAGATACACGTATTTTTCGCTTCCAGCACTTTCATTTTTAAATCAGCTTACTATAAACCGCATCCAAGCCACACCATTTTATAACTAATTGTTTTTCAGTTAGTTAGTCAGGATGCGCCCGGGGTGGTATAAAAACAACTCTCTATAAATAATCCCATGTTTCACTTATTATAAAAGTGAAACAAGGCTTTGTATGTTATTGTGTGTCAATATGTTATATTTAAAACCTCATACGTTACACAAATTAGAGCGCATCCAGGCACAAAAACAGTCATCTAATAAACATAATAAAAAAGAGGGGTGCCCCCCATCTGTGGCGCGGAGGGCATTTAAACGATAGGACTTTTTTGGAGAAATCGATTTTCATAACGTCTTGGTCGCCACCAACTTACGCCCCCAAACGCGGCAGAACGCGCCTGGACCGCTCCATGTCAGCTTTCGAGCAGCGATAACATAGCATTTATAGGAACTTCTTTTGTACTCGCCCCGTGGCAGCGGTAGACTCGCACCAATGGGAGCGCGGGATGCGTAGAATGGGCTTATTTTGGGTATATTTATAGGTTTCCCCAAGTGACCCGTCGCCCCCTTTATATATGGATTCCGATTTTTCGGCGGGGCGGTTTTTCAAGAAATCGATTTTTGGGAATCCGGATTTTTCGGGGAGGAATTTTTGGGAGAATCGGTTTTTGTTATATTTGGGTGTTATAACTTAATTGGGTTATATTTTGAGTCGAACGTTAACTGTGGTCGCGGTGCCGTAGTCCTGCTACGCATATGGCGGTAAAATTAAGAAATCTATACATGTTCTTGGGTTGTGTGGGTTATTGCGTTTTCTTGATGCAATGCTATACTTATTTGCGTATAATGCTGACGCATTTAGCCTAATTACATCCGGAAGCATATACCTCCAGCACAATAAACTAAAGACTGCACGTCGCTATAAACGAAAAAAGCCACACTAGATCTCTCCAGGTGGCTTACTTTTATTATTTAATTTGCTTATAATATTTCAACATTTTCAGCCTCCTTATACGGCTCTTTACCGGCTATCACCAATGCTTCATCCCTACGTCTATCTTGCCTCACAAGGTAAGCTTTATATACAACGTTAACTGTGATTAGTTTAAGCTTATCTATATCACAATCATTGCCAACAATGTCGGTTGAGATTATCAGCTTGACAAATTTTGACTCAAGATTTATGCCGAAGTTAAAAAGCGCTCTTTGGGCTTTTTCTACAGTTAGAAGTAGAAACTCGATATCTCTTGCTGGCAGTTTGGAGATAGCTATTACTGCCGCTTCCTCCCAGCTTTTATCTACATCTACCATGCTATAACTCCAAGCCAACGTAAACACTCTCAATCTCTTCATCAGTTATTCCCAGGTATCTCCTGGTGGTGTCAACAGATGTGTGGTTAAATACCCCCATGAGCATCACAAGTGCGGCAGACGACCTATCTTCCCGCTCCCAATACGCTCTACCGAACGATTTTCGGAAGCTGTGGGTGCTAAAGTTTCCAACAATTACGCTGTATCGAGTCTTAATACGTTTTAGCTCTTGATTTATATACTGTCTGGACATTGGTTCTCCAGATCTGCCGGCGAACATATAAGAGTTGGCATTAGGCCTGCCAAGCTCAACGTACAACTCAGCTATTCTACATGATGTTTTGTTGGAGAAGGAAATAACCCTCGTTTTGCCAGTCTTTTGTTCCTTTTTGATAAATTTGGGTTTTACATTCCCAGTCTTGTCTACGACATCACACCACTTTGTAGACAGAACATCTCCAACCCTGAGAGCTGATGATAAGGAAAATAAAAAATATAGTTCCCATTTGAAATTTTTATCTTTCCTTAGTTTACGCGATACACGCGCCAACTCTTCCAGGGAAATATAATCTGATTTTGTTAATTGGTCCTTTAATGCCATAACCTTCGTTTTTGAATTACTTGTGCAAATATAGCAAAATAATCCGACAAAACAAGCGACATTGCATTTTATTTCAAAAAAAAGCCACACTAAGTTTCCCTAGGTGGCTTTACTTGTACTTAAAACAAATCAATATCTATCCATCTCTTCAAAAAACATTTCCCTAACCCTCCCAGAAATGTACTTATTTACATCTTTTGGTTCAAGGTTGTTTTTATTCATTGTGTCGCTTTCCTCGGCGATGATATCCTTGATAGTCCAACGAATTAGCCTGCCGATGCCTTTTGTGTTTAGACTATCACCAGCAAAAACATTCTCTATAGCCTGGTCAAACCTGCTTTTTGTGACGGCATATTCAACAAAATCTTGCACCGTTTTTAGCTTTTCAACATCTACACTTGCCAATGTTTTCACTTTTGAAGATGAGTGCTTTTCACCTTTAACTTTGAACCTATAAATGCTGTCTTTGTACTCACCAGCCCAAACAACGCCCTCACCAACGCCGCCATCAACGCCAATAAATGTGGCTGCTCTATTGATGTCAGCAACTGTATTTCTGAATTGCTGAATTTTTGGATAACTAATGTGTTTCTTCATACGCTTTTTATTTAATTATTGTTTAACTAGGTTCAGCAAACATGCATCTATACGGGAAGAACAAGTCATTCCTGATCAAAGTATCTTCACCGGTTCTCATGTTTTTCACTACAATTTCGTCTTTTCTAATCTTGCCTCCCCATATCTTGTTCTCGCAAAAGCGGTATTTCCTTACCAGCTTAAATCTGTCTGAAAAGTTGTCGCTTCTATGTGGCCCACGCGCAATAACGGCTTTAAATGAGTCTGGATTGTCTTGTCTTGCTAAGGCTCCGTAGTAAGCGTACGAGAAATAAAACTCATCGCCAACTCTAACTTCATCGAGTTCATAACCAGAGCCCATAAAGCAGCACGTGTCCACGCCTTCGCCCTCCAGCAGCTCAAGATACTCTTTGTCTTTCCACATCACAACTGCAACCCACACTCTTCAGAATTGAGTTTTTCAATATACTTAACAGCTTCAGAGTAAGCTTCGTGGTGTGTGTCCCACTTCACATCTCCAGATCTTGATACGACATCAATGTTGCCAACTTTTGCATAATAGTGAGCACCACCCCTCCAGGATAGGGTTTTTATATCAGATTCCACATACTTCCTGCTCTCAATACATTTAAACGTGTACTCGTCACTAGGCTTTATTGGGAAATATCCACCTTTCTTATTAATAACGAGAACTTTTCCGTCAAGTATGTCTGATACTTGATTCACAACAAGAGTTCCTTGAAGTCTTTTTAGGTGATTCAACATCGGCATTCTATCACTCTTTTTATCAATCATCCCACAAAACAATCCAGATAAGCCGGCTAATGCAGAGTAGCCATGTCCAACAAATGTATCCAAATTCTTAATTTCGTTCTCGGCTACAGAAAATTTGTTGTTTATTTCCTGCAAATGAACTCTATATTCATCTAACGTTCTAATAAAATACACATTTGAATACTCATTCCAATGGTCCTGCCCCTTGAATCTTATAGCTACATTGAATAATTTTTTCATATTTCATCTTTTTAAATTACTTGTGCAAATATAGCAAAATAATCCGATAAAGCAACAGTTGTTACAATTTATTTCAAAAAAAGCCACCCGGATTCCTCCAGATGGCCCAATTAATAACTACTTTTCACGAAGAATACCCGTTTTTCATGAGGTTATCCCCAATCCTCTTCCATTACAACGATTTTCAATGGCCACATATAAACACCTCATTTCTAACCACATATGTCTCTATTCGTCTAATTTTTTAATAGCCACTACGAGGTCATCCGATATTTTTCGCAAATAATTCTCAGCTAATTTTTTGGCATCCTGAAGGTCGTATTCACACCCAACCCACACTCCAGACATCTCTACATCATAGCTTGGTCTTTCTTTCCACGACTTCCACTCTATCACAATGTCACCGATCGGTGACGTTAGTGTGACGTGATCGTAATGACTTATGCCCTCAGTGGGCGGTGCTGCCTCTGTCCATTTCATACGCTAAAATTAAATTTATCTTTCTTTTTTATTGTCTCCATGCGCTTTTTATTTAATCTGTTAGTGAAAACGATGCCTCTATCGTTGGTCCATCTGTAAAGCCAAGTGGCTTTGCTCCTACGCCATACATGGGCTCGACATTGTTATTCTTCCCATAACACGTTACAATAACTCGCTTACTGCCTATGCCAAGATCTATAACTGTATCTTCAAGCGTTTTGTGTCTTGAATGAAAAGAGTCTGCTGTCTGTTTTTGCAAAGCGGCATCGTCAATGCTGTCAAAATCAAACTCTATTACTATTTTTGATTTTTTCATACACTTTTCTTTTTAGTTATTTTTGAAAGCTTGTTAATAGCATCATCAATACTCTCAGATGCCTCAACAAAGCTATCTAAATCACAGCTGTAATCAACCCCTCTAACAATACCATCCAGAGAAATGACTTTGCTGTGTATACAACTTATCATGTTGATCTTCTTCTTTAGTATATTCACATTCTCAGACTCATCAACACCTGACAGTGTGGCTCTTTCATATGAGTGACCTATTTCACGGCCCCCATCTTTTTTGAATCTCTGACCACCCTCCACCACGAATTGTGTTTTTGTTGTTCTGATGACAGGTTTTTCGATCTGGAATTGTTTGCCTGAAGCCCATCCAGTCTTAACGTATTCCTTCACAAAAGCCTTATCGCCAACCTTTATGTTTTCAAAGTTATCCATACGCTTTTATTTAATTGGTTTTTTACTTTAATCTTCATCATCTTCATCATCAAGATCATCAGCTGAAACAGAATTGTTATAGTCCCACTCCTGCTTCAACACATCTCCGAAATACTCATCTGGAAGCGTTCTAACATCGATATCCTTACCGCTTCTGTAATGCCACCAGGTCTTCTCGAACGTGCCGGTGTGTTCAAACATTATGGCCACAGCGTGATATTCATTTGGCTGGAAGGGTGGGTTCTCAGTGTACCCAACAATAGTGTATGCCCTCCCCATACCATATAAGCCTTCAATATCGACAATCTGATAATCGTCATCTTTAGATTTGACTTCAGAAAATGGCGGTGGCAGATTCTCTTTATTTCCAGAATTGCCATACGTAAATTCAGCGCTTGACAATCTCTTGTATTTGTGGTACCATGGATCTCTGCTGTCAACCTCCTTGGGTTGCGGCACGACTAATTTGCTTGGTCCTCTTTTCATACGCTTTTATTTAGTTTGTTTTACACTTACCTCACCCCCATAAGACGCTCCTGTGAACATTATACTCGGAGTTTTTGATAGCACACCTTCACAGCTATACACCTGGAAGCGATCACCGTCAATTGTTACAATCACATCTCCAGGACCCGGTTCTGTGACTCCATCAGTTAGCTCTTTATCGGTTGGGGTTGCCTGGATGATCAGTCTTACAATGTGACCATCTTCCTGTAGGGAGTCAACCACCCGGTCTTTTGTGATATACCACACGTCTCGATATTTCTCCTTCCAGCCATACAGTGTTTGTGTTTGCTTTTTCATAAGCCCAAGAATTCAATTTCAATTGTTTGTTTTGAAGATGATTCGAATTTCAGGTGGCCAGGCATGTCAAATTTAAAGTCACCAACAGAGACGAATTTTTTAATTGATTTGGTGTGGCTTGGGCACTCCAACTCCGTGTCGCCATCAGACCATTTATATATGAACAGATCTTCAAGAGTGGCGGCTCTTTTTAGACTATAACCGCCAACATAAACGTATTCAGCGTATTCTAAATTAACTGTTCCACGCCTTAGATATGACGAATTCTCTGGTCTATGTATCTTCACATGGCACTTTCCAAGGAATAAAAACTCATCTCCAGAATCAACCTTATATGACTGCCCTGGAACCAACTGTTTCTTTGGAATCCGCTTCATCTCTTTTCTGTCAGCGTGTTCGCCGTACTTTTCAGAGATCTCTTTGCGAAAATTGCTGGTTATTTGTTTTTTGCTGAACCCGGCATCTAAAAACAGTTCCTCGTATTGCTTCAGCGACATACACTTTAAATTGTCAGCATGAGAGCCAATTTTTGCGAATCTAATGGCGGAGTCATAAGTTTTGCCGTCACCCTTAATGTGATCAATTACAGCCTTAGTGTCTACCACCATAAAGTTGGCCATAATGTTTGTCCGGTCTCCCCGGTGTGTTAACATGAATACATACATACGCTAATTTTTTATTCTGGGAACGCTCTCCCATATTTTCATCTCTTCAGCTTCTCTATCAAAATCCATTTCCCGGTCAGCTCCAGACTCGGCAAATATGCAGTCTAGCTCTTTCTCATTAAAAACACACCAAGTTTCGAAGTCAGCGTGATCAAGTAATTGCGGATATTGGGGTTTTTTATTACCCTCCAACAATTGGCTTCTAAGGTCTATAATGTGCTCACCATCTATAATAGATCTACGCTTAACTTCGTCGCTCTCTAACTTAAAAATGTCCCTAACTTCATCTAATACATGGTCACTAACTCTGCCGTGTAAAAGTGAAACAACTTTATCTCTAGCGTCTAGTATAGCGCTTATCTGCGGCACATTTTCAGGTTTCCGACCGATAGCTGTCGCCTCAACTCCATATTCAAAAATAACTTCACCTGACTTGTGAAATCTAAATGTCTCCATAGCCTTTCCTTGGTCGTGTATTTTGACCTTTATCCAACGCTGACCACCAACCGGCCATATGGCATCAAATATCTCTTTTATTTCATCGTTGCTCATCGTAAAATAGATTTGTTGTTAAAAGATTGTTAAGTCTAAGCATCTCAACTATTCCATTGAGTTTGTTTGACTTATAGGTCAACGTTCCATCTGGAGTCCAGTGGGTGGATCCGTCTATAAGTTTAACCAAAGCCCCATTACAATCAATATATCTATCATGTACAGATAAACCCAAGTCTTTGGCTTCGAATCCAAACATCTCTTTTCCACGTAGCACAACCTTGCCCATATATCTCACTGTATCATTTATCACAAACCTATATGGCAGCTCTTCATAATTGCCTGTTTTGTTAACAAAACCAACAACTTTTTCCCAGTTGTTTATACATTGGAGCTTAGCTAAAAAATAACCTCCTTCAATAGACTTATCTTTTATGTAAATAACTGCCCCAATTGATCTTTTCAAAACATCTTCTTCACTCATAGCAATACAGATTATCAGCTGTTTTGATCTTCACAATATCCAGCGGTCGATAATTCCTAGAGCTAATTTCGCTCTCACCGCTCTGCAACCGCTCCAGGGCCGAGTTACATTCCTCATCAGTTTCGAACCCCATGCAGAAAATTAGATTTTCGGTACCACGGATGTTCAGCTTCTTGTCAATAATGAAATATTGAACTGTTCGCTGGGGGTTGTATGGCTTTGTGCATATAGCGAACCGGTCATCACAAGCTCTAACTTTGTATGGCAAAACCTCGTCTTGCACAAATACTTTCTGACCAACTTTGAAATCGTGGCTTCTTACGTCAATAATTTTATCCATATCATCAATTGTTTTGGTTTTCTTTATCATATATCATCTCAGCATCAGACCTGGTTGGAGGAGTTGGTGGAGGAGTTGGCCACACGACGTATTTTGAGACATCAACATCAGCAAACGCTCGTTCCAGTGCAAATTTATCGGTGTTATAATGGCGTTCTGGTGGGAGTCCATTGTGATACATCTCTATCACCCTGCTAACATTGAATGTGTCAATCACAACCGGGTAACACTCAGGCGATGGTTGTATTTCCGCATATGGGCCAGGCCAGTGTTTGCCTTGAGCTGCAACAATTTTAGCAAACAACCCCCTTACCGTTGGGAGCCAGACTTCATCTTGCCACCTTTGTCTAACAGATCAGATATGTCGCTGCGCACCTTGTTTAGCTCTTCATATTTTAGGAATTCAGATAGCATATCGTGCCCACGTGATCCATGTGGTGCGTTATCTAATCTATCAATTTTCTGACACCCAATAATACCAAGTCTTCCAGCTAAAATGCCGCCAGCAACTTGATAGCTCTCACCAGATAGAATTGATGTGTATTCAATGTGATCTTTATCGAAATCCATTGCTTTTCTTAATCGGGCAATCACTTTATAGTTAGATGTTGATGGTTTAACTCCAATAAAATAAAACACCCACACCTCATCTGCTTGCGGAGCCGTTTCTTCTAAGTTTGTTATCTTTGAATTCATACGCTATTTTTTTATTGATTGTAGATGCAAATATAAACAAAAAATCCGGAATTCAAAGCGAAAACCGGGTTTTTATTAATTTATTTTTCAAGCTCTCCGCCTCTGTGCGCGGCGACTCTTATTGCACTTGTCCACCTCAAGCCTGGCCCTTCTCCTTGTGTTAATGACCCAAAATACACCCCATATGGGGAACGTTGTTGTGATAACTATGGCAGCAATTGATTCAGCAGCTGTTTTAAATGCCTCAATGTATCCAATTAAAAGAGATTTTGGGCTAAATGCATGCATAACCACCTCAAGCAGCGTCATTTTGGCCACATTTGAGGGGCAATTTCTTATCTTGCCATTGTCTCTAATGAAGCGATCTTTTGGCCCACGCCTCTTCAACTTATCCAGACTATCTATACGCATCTCAAGGCGCTTCCAGGCGCTGTAATATTTGTCGAATTCGTTAGGTAGACCGATCGCCTGAAGGCTCTTTTCCTCATTTAGCGGACCCATTACTTCGATTTGCTGGAGAACCGCCTCGCTTATAAGGCGATTTACTCGCTTCTTGTGTTTTATTTTTCTTATAAATTCCATAAGCTGCTATTTAAATGTTTATCGTCTAAATCTTGATACTAGTTCCTTGGCGCCGGCTGTAACTATTGGCCCAATGAGCCCCAAAACAATGGCCTTCTCTTCAGTTGTCATTTTTGGCTTGGCTGGCAGCAGTATCTGGCCGCTTTTTATCGACACCACTATGTTTCCTGGACCTTTAACGTTCTCACTCAATTCTGGATATCTTGGCCATACACTACATATGGCTGAGAAAGAGTTTGGTTTTTGCTTAAGGAGCTCAATGACCTCGCGGATAATTAAAGTGTCAGCCTCCAATCTTGCGCTTTTTGGCTTTGTCGGCTTTCGCCGTTGTGGTGGTAGTGGTGAAACCTCCATTCTGCACACCCACTCGTCCCCGCCTGGCCAAATTTTAAAGAATCTTTTAAGAATCATACGCTATCCCCTTAGATTATCTGGTGTATTAATCAAATTATACATCGAGCACTGTTGGATCACCTGATTGGCTTCCAGCAACTGCTTTATTAGCCCCTCAATAACCGTAAACTCTCCAGCCCCATGCATAATCTGGACATATACGGCGTGTCTCATTGGACACGTGCGGGCTTTTTCCATGAACTCCTGGGAGAACTTTGCAGCGATTCCGGATGGTGCCATAGACACCGCTTGGCCGCTGCCTACCGCGTTGGGTTGGCTGGATGGGAACACTTCAAAGTTCGGGTACTCGCCAACATATGGTAAGCCGATTTGCTTCCGGACTAGCTCGTCTATTACCGCGAAGTCATCCGGGATGCCGCCGAGGTTGCGGTCGTCGATGTAGATGTCAGCAGCTATCTTCCTGGAGGTCAGGCCATAAGCATCTACCCTTTTTTGATCTTGAACGTTAAAGAGATGGAATAGGATTCCATGCTCACTTAAGTAAGCCCTGGCCGCGTCTTCCCACTCACCCTCCCGAAGCGTGTTAATGATTACAATATAGCCATCATTTGCCCACTTATTGATAACCGCTACAGCGTTCTTTCTTGGAGCTGGAATATTCCATGGTCCTGATGACTCTCCAGACGTAATTGTGCCGTCGAAATCAAGCCCTATTGTTTTTTGAAATCTGTATTTATTCTCCATAAGCTAATTTTGATTTTTTAAAGTTGATAGATATGATAACATGCCATAGCTTTGAATTATATCCCTCCTATTGGCTATAATCGTTTTCTCTTTTGATTCAAGCCTGTCTTTGTTTTTAGCTTTTTGCTGTCTTCTGTTTCTTGACTTGGGCATAACTATCTGTTGTGAATTACAGTTACAGGTGGCTCCCAGGGGAATAGTCCGGCGCACACCACATATGTCACAATCTGTCTCTCAACTTTCTTTTGGCGTTTAGCTTGATTCTTCTTTTTTCTTTTCATACGCTATATTTTAATAAGATTCAAATGTTTTTGTGTAAAATGGTTGATACTTGTCCGGCCTATTTAGCAGGCTGTCAACGTACCTGTGTCGCTTTCCGATATGCACCTTACCATCGGCTACCGGGTAATCCTTTTTCGATCTGTCATCAACCTTCCGGAAGAAAGCTATCTTCTTTCTGGGGAAGAATTTATACACCCAGAATCTATCTGGATCCTTAAATGCTGTTGACCAGTGGTGAGCAAAGTCTGTTCCGATCTCATAATAGAATCGATCCTTGCCTGCTATTGGCGACCCTTCATCAATAAGTTCTCTCAGAGTTTTCATAATCACTTCCTTTAAATTCTGACACAAACATAGCGAAAAGAATCGACAATACCAAAAAAAGGGAGCTAAAAGCTCCCTAATTTTACAAATTTTTGAATTCTTCTATCGTAAGCACCTTACAGTCAGGCAATGACTTCGCCTTAGTTATTTTCGAAGTTGTTGCTGAAGGGTCTGCCACGATTAGGTGAGTAGTCTTTTTACTCACTCCGGACACAACATCGCCGCCATTAGCTTTGATTTCTACCTCCAGATCTTTATCTCTAACACCACTGAAGCAAACTTTGAACTCGGCACATTTGGATCCGGATACCACTTGGGTTGGAGTTTTGACATATGAGACATCTATATTTACGCTTTCAAGCCAAGCACAAAACTCTTCCCAGCCATCAATGAATGACTGCATTGTTTTTTCACCTAATCCATTTACCGATGTAAGCCCCCTGACATTTGGCACATCTGCTGTGACATGATCGCCAATATACACAAACGTTGAGTCACTTAGATTATCAAGTATTAGCTGGATCTTTGTGCCACCAATGCCATTAAATAAGTTGGATGAGTGCATTAGTTTTGCCATTGGTGCGCCACTTTGATACATCTTATCAACTTGATCAAGATATTTCTCAGCGATGGATACACCGAGACCATTGATTTCGGTTATGTCTGTAATATCTAATTCCAAAAATGCATCCACATCACCATACCCAGCATTAAATAGCTTCTCAATAGCCCCCTCACCAAAATCTTCAAATCCCATGGTTTCAAAGAAGAACACAATCTCAGCAAGTTTTTTACCTGGGCAGTCAACATTGGTGCAGCATAGCTCCACATACGACTCATTCCACGCGGTAGGTTCGCCGCAAGCCGGACATTCAGAGAATTTGTCGGCTACACTTTCAACATATTCCGGAATATACCCTTTGGTTGACATAATTTTAGGGATCACGCTTCCGGACTTGATTACATCCACAACAGATCCGGGTGCGATATTGTTGTCAAATATCCACTTAAAGTTGTACCCAGTTGGGTTTTGTACAGCGGCGCCATCTATGATAACACGCTCTAAGGCCACGGTAGGCTTCAGATATCCACTTTTTGATACCTTGGCATTGACAGCCTTCACAGTTGTCTCAAATCGCTCCTCAAAGTTCGCTTTATAGGCCATGGCATAACGCGGATTGCCTGATTTTGGGTCCCGGCCAAGCTTCTTTCGCAAGTCTCCGGACACAATGTTGACAACCAGACCATCTATTTCATAATCTTCGTTCCAGATAGAGTAAAGGTTGTTCATGATTTCGTCAGTCAACTCACCAACAACGTACAGCTTATGTGGGTGCTTAACTTTGTTTGACGCATTAACCTCATTGATAGCCGCAACAAAGTCATCATCTTCCAGCTCAGGGGAATAATATTTGATGTAATCAACGTACTTCAGTTTTTCATCTGGGGTGTCGTGTCGCAATAAGCCACCTACTACGCCCAACAACGTCTTATATGGCTCCCCGGTGCGTGGATTGATCTGTCCAGCCCAATGCTCAGCCCAGTTTTTCTTTGAGATGATCACTTCTCCACCAGTGAATCTCAGTGAATCAGATTTACCATGGTTGATGAGAGCCAGGTGGCCATCGCATCGCTGCCCCTCGTTTTCATCACCTCCACGCGACCAAGACGGGTTGCAGCTGCTAAAGTTGTCATCAAGTAAGCTGTTACCATTCCACTTAGGACCAATTGATACCGTGTCGTCGTCACCCAAACCACATTTAACCAGCCACTTTTTAAGCTCTTTTAACGACTTCAATTTATCCAGCGACCTCATGGCAACCGGTAGTTTCTGCTTGCGGTGTTCCGGAACAGGCGTCGGTTCGATTTTTACCACGAATGGGTGATCTGGATGCTCTGATGCAAACACCTCCTTTTTGGCGTCGTATTCCACATCAAATATAAGTGAGTTACCAATTCTGTATTGAAAGTTAAAGTGCTTCAATTCTTCCAGTAATTCAATCATTTCTTGTCTCATACGCTATTTAAAGTTTAATTCAATCATTTTTTCAATTTGCTCATTGTCTTTTTTGCGACCATTTTTCTTCTTGGCGTCAATAACACCCTTGACGCTCTGAATCTGGATCTCTTCGCCGCATTGAGCGAATATACCCAAGAAATTACCAGATGGAATTTTAAGGCTTCTTTCGATAATTATATCTACCTTGTATCCACCTGGGAAGCTGAGGCCAATAACTGATCTTTGTTCATCATCAAAATATTCAGGCTCAATTACTCTGTAAACATTCATTACAGACAATGACTTGATTATCAGTTTTTGGGTGTCAGTTGGTTCATAAACAACTATATCCCAATCTCCAGGTTCATCAGCCAACTCCATGCCGTGCATTTTTAGAGCCTGTGATCCACCAATAAAAACGTTTGGCTTCTTGCATTCAGACAGTAATGCGCCTAGCAAGTCATACAGCTGCTTTGGGATGTCGCATTGGGTTGCCCCACTATCTCCAGATGTACTGATTAAATCTGCATCAACAAACTCACTTATCACGCCAACCGTGACCCTCTTATTGTTTTCTTCAACAACTTTTTTGAAGTCCTCTTTGTCTGTTTTTGACGCTGGCAGAGGTGGGTGTTTCACGTATTCATCCACAAGAGAGTCTTGATCAATTGAGAAGCGTTTACCTTGGTACTCACATAAAACTGTGATAATTTCATTTGATCCTGGATGGAAGCTGATATCGGACACACTAAACACACTTCCATATAACTCCTTGGGGAGATCAGTTATTTTTTTTGAGGTAATTCCAGAAAGTGATCTGAAAACACAATACGAATGCGGCCCACCATTCTTTAAACAAACTAAATCACCAACCGCAAATTTAAATTCTTTTTTCATACGCTTATTTGTTAATTAATTTGATGCAAACATAAACAAAAAAAGCGAGACTGCCAAATAAAATGACAATCTCGCTTAAATTATTTTTTATTTCCCAGCCCAATGACGCGCTTATTCTTGATTTTGTGAGACTTAACATACGATCTTTTTAAATCGCACATCTCATCGTACTCCTCAAGAGTTAGCACACCAATATCGCTTATCTCAATCTCAACCTTATC
>Ga0193958_1000145_pt1 | contig 32206 bp, 31 predicted proteins | sample FB_1_MG_FD_140320 | JGI IMG/M metagenome (GOLD analysis project Ga0193958, IMG submission 140320) | Microbial mat bacterial communities from the Broadkill River, Lewes, Delaware, United States - FB_1_MG | ecosystem: Environmental > Aquatic > Freshwater > River > Microbial mats | place: USA... | reverse complement strand
TTTTCTATATTTTTATCGCCATACGCTTTATATATTTTTTTGGCATCATATTCATAATGTGAGCCTAAACATAAGGCATCCCCTACAATAGCTGAATAAAATAACCCTTTTATTTTGTCTTGTTTTGATATGCTTTTTGTATCCATTTGGTAGCCTTAATTTTTTTAGATTCTATCAAAAAGAGATTTGTATGAGTTATAGTTTTTTTGTTTAGTTTTTTTCTATAAGATTATATATATTTATCTTTGTTATTATCACTTTATGAATAATAATTTACAGATGGTATATACTTACCACAACGAAACAAAACACGCTCCATCACGATATGCACGTTCATTGGGATATATGGATTGGGCTACACAACCAGATCCATATAGAAGTTATATTGAGGCACCTCAGATAAAATTACCTTTGTCATTTCAAAACAGAACAATAGCTTATAAAGATATTTTTGATTTAGAAAAAACAGATACTGCACCTTTTTGTGTTGAATCTATAAGTCAATTTTTTCAATTTTCTCTGGGACTTGCTGCTGTAAAATCTTATCAAGGTCAATCTTGGGCACTACGGTGTAATGCCTCAAGTGGAAATCTACAACCAAGTGAATCATATCTCCTTTCAAGCAACATAGAAGGCATTGATGATGGGTTGTACCACTATGGTGTAAAAGACCATCATTTAGAACTTTTAGCTAAGCCAAAAGAGCAGCTAAACATTCCAAAAGATTCTTTTATTGTAGGACTTAGTTCTATAGTTTGGAGAGAAGCTTGGAAATATGGTGAACGTTCATGGCGATATACGCAACTTGATTGTGGTCACGCCTACAAAGCACTTGAAATATCAGCGAAAATATTAGGTTGGGATATTCAAATCCTTGATACTAATGATGAAGAGATAAGTTCGCTTATAGGTTTAGATAATATAAAAAGATATGTGCCAGAGGAGAGTGAGAGAGCTGATATGCTTTTAATTATAAGTAAAACTAGTGATGTAAAAGATGTAGATATTTTAAGTTTACGAAAAAATTTACAAGATGAGTATTTTGGTCAGGCGAACGTATTAAGCGCTTCGCGGCATAATTGGGAAATATTAGAAAAAATAGAAGATGCAGTATCGATAGCTCCTAGTAAACTTCAACTAATTAAAAGTGAAAAGAATACTTTACGAGAGGCTAGTTATGAGTCTAAAGAGGTAGTTTTAAAAAGACGTTCAGCCCAAGTAATGGATAAAGACGACACAAAAATAACAAAAAAAGAATTTGAAACGATACTTGCTAGTGTTAAATCAAAAGAAAATATTCCTGTGAATTTGGTACTATTTGTACATGATGTTGAAAATATACCATCTGGATTATATATTTTATTAGGGGATAAGACTTCTAAAGAAAATTTACAGTTATCTATGAAAGATATATTTTTATGGGAAAAAGTAAATAGTAAAGTAGATGACCTATATTTACTGCAAGGTGGAGATTTTAAACTGATAGCTAAAACTATCTCATGTGATCAAGATATTGCTGCTCATGGTGCATTTTCTTTAGGTATGTTAGTAGAGTTTGATAAACAGTTGCAAACATTTGGTGCCCACAGATACAAAGAGTTGTATTGGAATTGTGGGGCTATAGGGCAGCAGCTTTATTTAGAAGCAACCTCTTTACAGTTAAGTGCTACTGGAATAGGGTGTTTTTTAGATGATATTTTGCATGATGTAATAGGTCTCAAAAATAGTTTATATCAATCTTTGTATCATTTTACAATTGGGCGAGGATTATTTGACAGTCGACTTACAAACAAAGAGCCCTATGAAAATAGGGCTTAATTAGTCGGTAGTTAGACCCTCTAATGAAGCTATTATTTTTGTATCTTCTATAATGATATGTTGGATTAACCATACATCCATATATTCTATAAGAAGTCGTTCAAATTTTTCTATACTTAATGTAGGGATTTGTTTGATAAAGTCATTGAGTTGGTTAATGATATTTTCATGTATTAATTTGTGTTCTAGATAACCTGAATAATTAATCAACTCCATATATTCTTCTTCATGTGCAAAATGTACTTTCATATATTCATAAAGTTCAGCAATTGTATTCTTAATATGTAATTTGATACTACCCTCTGCAAATTCATAGTTTATAGCTTTTGCTGCAATGTCAAAAAGTTTTTTATGTTCACTGTCTATAGTAAAATCTTCAATTTGATACCTTTCTTTCCATGAAAAAATGTCTCTTAACTCATTTTGATCTCGTCTGTAGTGGTGTACTCTTTTGTCTTCTGTAAGGATATGTTGTACGATATTTTTATTTATTAATGTAGAGAGTTGTATTTTGATTTCATTGGATGATAAGAAATTAATATTTTGAACTAAGTCATTGATTTTTTTAACCATATCTTTGTGTAAAATTTTATGTTCTTCTAAAAATATAAAGTCTATGGATTGCATATATTTTTCTTCATGTGCAAAATGAAATTTTGTATATTTTATTAGCTCTTTGATTGCTTTCATTATTTCATTTTTATCATCTTGACAATTAGTTACCTTTTTTGCAAGAATAAATAATTTTTCATGCTCTTTGTCAATTTCTTCATGATCTATTGAATAAGCGTCATTCCAGTCTAATACATTAGTATTTTCCATTAAAATCCTTATAAATAATAATTTTAGCATAATAAGGTTTGAAGTAAGGGGGAGTTTGTAAGAGTATTTGCTAATTAAAAGAAATAATTAACAAATACGATAAGGTGTTAAGTTATAAATAGTCTATATTAGAATATAGTAGGGATATCTTTTGTGTCTATGTATTGAACACTTGTGATTACTCCATTTTCAAGTTTATAAACTGTTAGTTTCTCTTCTTGTTTTAAAAATCTTGTATCATCTTTTTCTTCAATAAGTAATACATTATAATTATATTTTTTCATTTTAGGTAATGCAAAAAGATAAGAAATAATTGAAGGCATACCTGAAATATCAGCTATAAAAACAGCATTGTTTTTTTCTAAAAAACCTTTTTCTTTAGAACTTAAAAATTCATTTAACCCAGCAGATGTATCTTTTTCAGCAGAAAAAATTATAGTTTTTACATCCGCATTTACTATTTGTTTTTTCTCAAATTGGTCAACTAATTCGAAACTTCCTATGTTGCTGTTTACATCAAAACTATTTGAAAATAGGGCAGTTGTTAACATTGCCAGTACAAGTATTTTTTTTATCATTTAATTTCCTTTTGTATATCATGATTTGTAAGTGGAAGTTTAGCATGAATTACATAACTAATATTGTTTTTTAAAGATTAACTCTATAAATTAATTTAATTGTAATTTCTAGTGGTTTACTTTTCTCTTTTAAGAAACCTTGGATTACCACTGTTGGAACTTAAAACACAATCTATTTGATACTCAACCATTTTTTCAAAAGGTTTTAGAAAATTATCTAGTGAATTTTGTGTTATATTTTCTATATTATGTTTATTTAAAAGTTCAAGTATACATAAAGTAGATTCTATAGTAGATAAACAGTATTCATTTGGTTGGGTTTTTATCTTATATGCAGATGATTTATCATGAACAAAACTTACCTTTGGTAATGCACTTATGTTTTTACTTACAGCTAAAATCTTGTTTGAACAAGGCCATGTAGAATCGATGATAAAAATGACATTTCTTTTATTTTCTTTTTGTATTGTTTCATGATTGAGTTTGATACTATCATCCCCTGGGTATAAAACATAACAAGAGTTGTTTTTATCATTTATAATAGAGTTTATTTCGTTGTCATTATTAAAATCAATTCCGATATATATTTTAGAGTTAGGAAGTGATTGATGTGTGAATCTTCCTGTATTATTTTTCGTTTTTTTAAACTCTTTTGGATGCATAATGATGATAAATCGTGTATTTGTATTTATCTTTTGGATGTAATGGCACATACAGCTTTTTTTCGGTCTATAGCAGTTGTAGCACTTTTCTCTTATATTGTTTAGTGGGAATTCTTTAGGCATTTTTTCTTTTATGATTATAGATATAAAAAGCAGTAATGATTGCTACACACATTAACGTAATAGTTACTATTTGAGATAAGTACTCTTTGATAAGTTCTTGATTTTCACCGATTAGGTATCCTAAAGCTACTAGAATGACGCTCCATATTAAAGCTCCTAGTGACGTATAAAAAATAAAAACTTTTAGATTCATTTTTGATAGACCAGCAGGTATAGAGATAAGTTGTCTAATACCTGGGATTAATCTTCCTGTAAAAGTAGAAATAGCTCCATGTTTTTTGAAAAATAATTCCATTTTGTCTAAAGTCTCTTCAGAGATTAAAATATATTTTCCATATCTAAGAAGAAATTTTCTACCAACATATAATGCCCCAAAATAGTTTATTAAAGCTCCTCCAATTGAACCTAGTAAAGATGCTAATAAAATCAGAGAAACATCCATATCCCCCTTTGAGGCTAAATATCCGGCAGGAACGAGTACTATCTCACTAGGAAAAGGGATAAATGAACTCTCTATAAGCATAAGAAAAAAGATACCTATGTATCCCATATCAAAGATTTGGTCTGTTATAAATTGTGCTATTTCATGTATCATTATGTAGAGTCTTTGTATTAATTTTTGAATGTGATTATAGACTAATGTTGATTAACTTCTAATTTAGATATAATGCACTCAAATACAAGGACATATACATGGCAAAAGGTAAAAAAACAATAATCAAAGATATCAAACGAATATCTGATGATGTTGTATCTATCAATGGAGCTGAATACATAATCATTGAAGATGAAAAAGATATCGAAACAGCAATTACAATGAAAATAACTTCGCATGGAAATAGAATACTTCGTTTTGAAGATACAAAAAAAATGGCAACCATTGACAGAAAAAGAGATATTAATATAGTGAAATATACTATTTTGGATAAACACAGAGCATCAAGATTTAGAAAGTCATTAGAAAGAAGTATCCTCACTCCAAATGATAAAAAAGAGATTATTTCAAATGCTTCTTCACATATCAAAGCTCGAGAAATTGTTGATAGTTATAAGAAAAAAGATGGTGTCAATCATGATAAACAATCAGGTATAACTACTTTCTATATTAGTGAAGAACAAAAATAAAAGGAAACTATTGAAAAAAACATATCAATTAACAGCAACAAATAAAACACAGCCAAGAGTAGTAGAATCAATCAAAAATGAGATAAGAAAATATATCAAAAGAGAAAAAAGAAAAACATTACCAGATGGTATGAATGTTTGGAATATTGACTGTAAGTTTGCTAAGGATAACGAAACACCTAGACCTATAGAGTTTCAAGATATTACAAAATGTATTGATGAAGCTGCTACATTAAACTGTAAAAGTATTTATTTAGAATTAATCTCTAATGCAATTAAAAAAGAGAGAAAAGTAGTAGAATCGGTTATAGAAGAAGAGAACGAAGAAGTTGAACAAAACGACAATATCTAAATCTCTTCATAAAAGAAATCTGCATAATACAAGATATAATTTTGATTCACTTATTAAAAGTTCATCAAGATTATCATCTTATGTGAAAAAAAATCAATATGGAGATTTCTCTATAGATTTCTCTTCAAATGATGCAGTCTTGGAACTTAATATTGCATTACTAAAACATTTTTACCAAATAGAATGGAGTATTCCAAAAAAATATTTGTGTCCTCCTATTCCAGGGCGTGTTGATTATATACATTATATTGCTGATTTATTAGCAAGTAGTAATAATGGAGTTATTCCAAAAGGTAAAAATGTCAACGCTTTAGATATAGGAGTAGGTGCAAATTGTATATACCCTATAGTGGGCAATAGGAGTTATGGTTGGAAGTTCATTGGAAGTGAGATAGATATTGTATCTATACAAAATGCACAAACTATAATCTCTTTAAATGAATCATTACAAGATAACATTTATATCAAACAACAAATATCAAAAGATAATATTTTTGAAAATATTATAGACAAAAATGATAAAATAGATTTTACTATGTGTAATCCCCCTTTTCACAAATCAAAAAAAGATGCAAAAGAGGGTACAAAAAGAAAAATACTAAATCTTTCAAAAGGAAAGAATAAAAAATTATCTTTAAATTTTGGTGGTCAGCACAATGAGTTATGGTGTAAAGGTGGAGAATTAGAGTTTATTTCTAAAATGATTAACGAGAGTATACATTATAAAAAAAATTGTTTATGGTTTACAACTTTAGTATCTAAAAAAGATAACTTAGATGCAATATATAAAGAATTAGAAAATCAAAATCCACAACAAGTAGAAATTATTGAGATGATACAAGGTCAGAAACAAACAAGATTTGTAGCCTGGACTTTTCATAATAAAAATGAGCAAAAAGAATGGTTTAAAAAGAAGGAAAAATAAAATGAATAATAATCCAAATGATTTACTACATGGTCTAACATTACAAACAATAGTAAATAAACTAGTTGAGTTTTACGGATGGGATGAGTTAGGAAAAAAGATAAATATAAATTGTTTTAATTTTGATCCTTCTGTAAAATCAAGTTTAAAATTTTTACGAAAAACATATTGGGCAAGACTCAAAGTTGAAAAACTATACATTAAAACTTTTTTAGCCAAAAAAGAACTTGAAGAAGAAAAATAGAATACTACATAAAGACTACACAAATATTGAGTAAAATTCTTTCATTATTAAGAATAAAGGGATAAAGTATGAAAAAGATATTTATTATTTTAGCAATGATATTTTCAATCAATAATTTAAATGCAATAAACTTAGGAGAAAAAGCTCCAAATTTTACTGCAACTACACTCGAAGGTAAACAAGTTTCATTAGAACAGTTTAGAGGGAAAAAAGCTGTATGGTTAGTATTTTGGGCAACATGGTGTCCATATTGTCAAAAAGAGATACCGGCTTTAAAAGAATTGCATAAAAAATATGGTGACAAAATAGAAATATTAGCTATTAATATTGGTGTAAAGGATAGTGTTGAAAAATCTCAAGATTATAAATTTGAACATGACTTACCGTATGATATTATATTTAGTAATGAAATTACACGTTTATATGAAGTAAGAGGAACACCAACTCAAATTGTAATTGATGCAAATGGTACAGTAGCATATAAAGGGACAAGAGTTCCTCAAAATATAAGAGTTGAAGATGTTGATAATCTTCTGAAATAAAGACAACATAGCTATGATGAGGTCTTTTTTTTAGACTTCCTTAGCATGATTACTCCTGCAAATCTTCCACACTTTTTATCTTTTCTATATGAAAAGTAGGGCTCATCAGAACATTTAGTACAAATTTGCTCAATCGTAATATTTTCAGCTTTGATACCAACATCTAAAAGTTGCTTTTTATTGATAGCTTGAAGATTTAAATATCTATTTTCTACAAATTCTTCTCCAAATTTTAGAATTGCTTCTTGTGCTAATTCTTCTGAAACTTCGTAACAACATTTTTGGATACTAGGACCTAGTACTACTTCTATATCATTAGGATTACAATCATAATCTTTTACCATTTTTGTGATTGTATTTGCTGATATATTTTCAAATGTACCTGCTCGGCCAGCATGTGCTACAGCTATAACCTTTTGTGTATGATCGAAAAATAATATAGGGATACAATCAGCAACCATGACCATAAGTGGAGTATTTTCTTGATTTGTAATTAATGCATCACAGGTTTGTACGTTTGAGTCAGGAGAGATATCTTTTACAATGTTAGAATGGATTTGTTCCATAAATTGTAAGTTAGTATTATCAAATTTATATTTTTTTGCTAATTCTGCCCTTGCAAGATCAACACAATGATCATCTTCTGCGACATGATAGGCAAGATTTTTATCATCTATGTTTGTAAAGATTGTGAGTATTTTATTTTTCATCTATTTCCCCTTTATTTTATTTTGTAGTATTAAAGAAATTAGATTTCTTATAAATACTACACAATACTATTTTAGGATTTTATGAAAGTAAATCCTGCAATTGTACATAACTATTTAAAATCGGATCATTTATATAATAAACATCTTGAGCATCTTGAGCTATAAAAACTCGCTCTTTCCACTCAACTAAATCTTGAATCGATGCTAATACAAGCTTTGATACCATTGTTTGGCTATTTAATGTTTCAAAGTTGATATCTCTTAGTAATATTACCATAGAATAAACGACTTTACTTAACTCTTCAAATTCTGGAAACATATATAAAAATCTATTGTATGTTTCTAAGATATTTAAAATATCTGGTAAAGCTCCTTCGAAATCATTATCCATCATGATACTCATCATCAATTGATCAAGAGAAAGTTCAAGATCGTTTAAATCTTCAACATCAAATCCCCAGTCCTCATAAAGTTCTAAAAACTCTGCCGCATTATGTAGTACATGTCGTTTTTGATAACTGCTTACAAGTTCTAAATCATGCTCTTTTATGGTATCAATAGAGGTATTACCATTTTCAATATCTTCTATATTAATAAAGTTTTCAATTCTATTAATCTCTTTAGCATAATAATTTTTTGTAAAAAACTTTGCTAAAAGAGTTTCTATTTCTTTATTATCATATGGTTTGTATATATATCTATATACTTTATATTTAAGTGCTTCAAATCTATATGTATGATCATCTAAAACTGTAACACCTACTATTTTTGATTGTCGTCCAGGTTGTTGTTTGATATACTTTAAAAGTTTTATACCATCATATTTTTTAGATGAGATATCTAAGAAAATAATATCAATAGAATTTGCATTGATAATATCTAAAGTCTCTTGAGGGTTCTGTGCTACAAAAAATTCAAAAGTTTCACCAATAGAATCAAAATAAACTTTGATATCTTGCTCAATGATTTTACTATTTATTAAATTAGCATCTACACTTAATATATTTTTCATTCTTTCTCTTTACTTGCTTTGAGCTATTAAAACATCTTCTATCATTTTATCTAAATCACCATCTAAAATTCCATCAACATTACTATACCCAATATTACTTCTTGTATCTTTGATCTGTTGGTATGGTTGCATTACATAAGATCGAATCTGATGACCCCATCCAATTTCACTTTTTGATATACCTTGTTTTTCAGCTGCTTGTTTTTCTAATTCTAATTCATAAAGTCTTGATTTAAGCATTTTCATTGCGCTAGCTTTATTTTTATGTTGACTTCTATCATTTTGACATTGTACAACGATATTTGTTTCGATGTGAGTAAGTCTAATGGCTGATTCAGTTTTATTAACATGTTGACCACCAGCTCCTGAAGCTCTATAAGTATCAACTCTAATATCCTTATCTTCAATCTCTATATCAATATTATCATCAACTTCTGGAGATACCATAACTGAAGCAAATGAGGTATGTCTTTTAGCATTTGAATCAAATGGAGAAATTCTTACAAGTCTATGTATACCATTTTCTGTTTTTAAATAACCATAGGCATTGATACCAGATATGATTATACTTACATCTTTGATTCCAGCTTCATCTCCAGATTGGTGGTCAAGAATCTCAACTTTGAATCCTTTTCTTTCTGCCCATCTAAGATACATACGATAAAGCATATTTGCCCAATCACATGATTCTGTTCCACCAGCACCTGGATGTATAGAAACAATTGCATTGCTACCATCATCAGTACCACTTAACATAACTTCTACTTCAGTTTGTTTGATGATATCTTCTAAGTCAGATGATTCAGAATAAAGTGTCTGAATAGTTTCTTCATCTTTTTCTTCAACAGCCATTTCATAAAGCTCGTTTGCATCAATTAATGCTTCATTAGCTTTGAAAAATTTACTTTTTCTGCCTAGTAGCCTATTTTTCTCTTGCGCTATTTTAGTTGCATTTTCTTGATTATTCCAAAATTCTGGTTCTTGTTCTAGTTGTGTAATCTCTTCTAATCTTTTGTCGATTTCGACTGGTTTTAAAATTGATTCTATATTATTTAGTTTTTGATTTAATGATTTTAATAGTTGTGTGTATTCGTAATTATCCATAAATATAATTATAGTGTATTAAAGCTAAATTGATTGTTTTGATAAATCATATATCTATTATCACATGCTAAAGATGGAATATTAATATATTTATCACTTATATGACCTTGATGATAATGACCTTCAATTATTAAATCTGTTGTATGTAGTGAATTATAATTTTTAATTCTATTATGGACGAAACCTAAAAAATTATTTTGTTTATGACAAATTTTTTTATTAATAAGTTTTTGTTCTACATATTTTGACAAAGAATCATTAATATCAATAAAATTAATAAATTTCATTACATAATGATTTCTAAGAATAGTAGCAAATAAATTATAAGAAGTGGGGGTGAAAATATCACCATGAGCTAATGCGATCTTTTTATTACCTTGATCTATATAAAGTGGCTGGTTCTCTCTTGGTATTACATTTACCTTAGGAAAAAGTTTTCTTAAATTATAATCGTGGTTGCCTTCTAGGTATATAACTTCATGTGTAAGGGATAAATCATTTATTAGTGCAATTATTTTATAGTTAATAAATTTAAAATATTCAATCTCTGCAGACAAAAAATCGAAAATATCACCCATCAAAAACAATTGTTTTGAAGAAAGTGTTCCGTTTTGAAGCATTGTTAAAATTTTTTGTAATTGTGTTCTTTTATGGTTGTAATGGGCGTCTGCAACAAAGATTGCATTATCTTGTATAATCATTAATATCCTATAAAATTGTATTTATGATTATAATATAAACTTAATAAAAAAGCTTTTATAGTATATTTATAATAAGTACAATATAATGACGGAATAAATTCTCAAAACGAGTTAAAACAAAAGGACAAGACAAATGGAAGGTAGATTATTTACATTCTTCGGTGCAATTGGTGGACATGGTCAAGAGTGGATCATATTATCACATTTAGCATTAACAGTAGTTATCGTGATGTTAGTAGCAAGAGCAGCTACTAAAAAAATGGCATTAGTACCAACGGGTACACAAAATATCCTAGAAGCATACCTTAAAGGTGTAGTTGCAATTGGTGCAGATTCAATGGGTGAGAAAAATGCAAGAGCATATATGCCACTTATTGCAAGTTTAGGTTTACTTATTTTTACAGCAAACATGATGGGTATTATCCCTGGTTTTGAATCAGTAACAGCAAATATCAACTTTACTTTAGCATTAGCTGTTATTGTTTTTGTATATTATAACTATGTTGGTATAAAAATCAATGGTGTTGGAAAGTACTTTGGACACATGATGGGTCCAGTTCCTGCATTAGCGCCATTAATGTTCCCTATTGAGCTTATCTCTCATATTTCAAGAATAGTTTCTTTATCTTTTAGACTATTTGGTGGTATTAAAGGTGATGATATGTTCTTAATGGTACTTTTAATGTTAGTACCTTGGATTGCTCCACTTCCAGGTTTCTTCTTATTATTTGCATTTGGTATATTACAAGCGTTTATCTTTATGATTTTAACATATGTATATATTTCTGGATCAGTAATGATGGCGGAGGAGGATCACTAAAAGAGACTAAATGTCTCTTTTATGATCCGAGTGAACACTATTCACTCAATCTAAAAATGTCACTTAAAACAAAAAAGGAGGCTTTTAAAAAGCCTCCTTTTTTTATGTCTTATTTTATAACAGATCCAATAGAGTATGGAGATGATCCAATAAAATTTGAAAATTCTCTTCGTTTAACTTTTCAACAAAATGATATTGATATTATATGCTTTCGAGATAAAAGTTCTAAAAATAAGAAAGAGCTTGCAAAAGTGTGCTTGGATCTTTCTCGAGAATTTAATATAAAAAAAGTATTAATTAATTCAGATATTTTACTTTGTAATGAATTGGGGTTTGATGGTATACATTTTAATTCTCTACAATTCGATGAACTAGAAAAAAACTTCTCAAAAAACTTATTTACTATAATTAGTTGTCATACTGAAAAGGAAGTTCAAAAAGCAAAAGAATTAAATGTTAATGCAATAACTTATTCTCCCATTTTTTTTAAAGAATTAAAAGGTGAACCCAAAGGTATAGAAAATTTAGCATATATAGTAGAAAGATATCAAGATACAACATTTTCTATTTTTGCACTTGGGGGAATAATTACTAATAATCATGTAAAGGATGTTATTCATAGTAAGGCAAAAGGCTTTGCTTCAATTCGTTATTTTAAAGTTTAACAGATATTTAGATAAAATAATTTTATGATAAATAATAAAAAATTCAATATTTTAATTATAGATAATGATAAAGATTTTAATACGGAACTCTCAAATAAAATAAGACAATACAAATTTAATATTACGCAAGTATTTGAAGAAGTAGATATCTTAAATAGTATAGAAAAATCACATGTAAATATTGATTTGATTTTATTAAATATTGATTTTGATGATAATACTACTACAAAAATATTTGATTTTATTTCTCTTCATACAACATCAAAAATAATACTTTTAAGTAGTGAAGATATTGGGAAAAAAAGAGAAGAGTATTTTTCACAAGGTATACTGGATTATCATCTAACAAATAAAAAAATAGATCATATTGTTGATGATATAGTAGATACAATTTATTCTCTTTATTCAAATCATAATGAAACTATTTTGATTATAGATAATTCTATAGAGGTATGTCTAGGTTTAATGAAAATACTAACTAGAAGAAATTATCAAGTATTAACAGCATCAACCGCAAAAGAAGGGTTGGAGTTGTTAAAAAATAATGATATCTCATTATTGGTATTGGATATGGAAATAATAGATATTAATGCACTAGATCTTTTAGAAGGTTTACGGGATATGTATTTATTAAATGATTTTTTTGTTTTGGCAATTTCGGAAAATAAAAACCCTTCAATAGTTCGAGATACTTTAAAAAGTGGTGCCAAAGACTTTCTATCTAAGCCTTTTTTATATGAAGAGTTTCTTCTTAAAACAGATATTTTAGTTAACTCTTCAAGAAATAGAAAATCAAATTTAGAGCAAAAAAAGGAGATAGAAAATAATTTAAAAAGCTTTAAGGAATTATTAGATTCTTCAATAGGTGCTATGTTTATTTTTGAAAAAGATATTTGTACAAATTGCAATAACGAAGCGGTTAAAATGCTTGGTTATAAGTCCAAGGATACAGTTATAGATAAAAATATATTTGATATTTTTACTGATGTATCAAGTGAACATAAAGATGAACTTTTAGATAATAGTGTTGATCACTACTTTGAAGATACAATTATAAGTAAAGATAAGACAATATATCAAGTACAAATAAAAGAAAGAAATATATTAATAGATCATAATATTATCAAAATTATTGCGGTTATGGATATTACAGATGTTAAAAGGCATGAAAAAATAATATCCCAACAAACAAAAATGGCTTCTATGGGTGAGATGATAGGAAATATAGCTCATCAGTGGAGACAACCTTTGACTGCAATCTCTGTTGCAGCTGGTGGGATAAAATTAAATTATGAATTTGATATGGAAGATAGAGATGAAACAATTGTTGAATTAGATAATATTGTTGAAAACACAAAGTTTTTAAGTTCAACAATAGAAAGTTTTCAAAATTTTCTTAAAGTAGATAAAGTAACAACCAAGTTTGATATTCAATCTGCTTGTAAAAAAACATTGGCGATTATAAGTGCCAATTTAAAAGCACATAAAATCTCTATTGTAGAAAATTATGTTTCTAATTCATCTATTAAAGGGATTGAGAATGAGCTTGTCCAGGTTTTTCTAAATATTATTAATAATGCATCAGATATCTTAAAAACATCAGATAATACAAATGAAAAATATATCAAAATTTCAATTGAAAAAAATAATGATTGTATTGATATATCTATTCATGATAATGGAAATGGTATTTGCGATGATATTATTAATAAAATATTTGAACCATATTTTACAACAAAACATCAATCTCAAGGTACAGGATTAGGACTTTATATGACTCATCAAATTGTAGAAAAAATGGGTGGCAATATAGAAGCTAGAAATGATGAATTTGATATAGATGGAGTAATTTATTATGGTGCAAGATTTGTTATCTCATTTCCATTAAATAAATAATGTGGAAAACAATGGTATCATTATAGTATTAAAAGTTATTTATTAAAGGGTGTAGTATTAATAAAATCAAAATTATCTTTTCACTTGTAATAGTTTTGTTTATAGCAAATATTTGTATTTATTATATCAACAAAGTTAATGTAAATGATAGAGTTCAGCTAATTTTAGAAGATAATCTAGATAAACTTGATATTCATTATAAATCATTATTGATAAATCAAACACGAATTGCGGATAGTTTTTATAACATTATAATAAACAAAAAAGAATTTTTACCTTTATATAAAAAAGCTTTAGATGCATCTTTTAAAGAAAGAGATGCTCTTAGATTATCCCTTCAAAAATTAGTGCAAAAAGAATATAAAATTATGAAAGATGCTGGTGTTTTACAATTTCAATTTGTATTTCCAGATAATGAATCATTTTTACGTATGCATCAAATAGATAAATATTCGGATAATTTATCTAGCATTCGAAAAGATTTAAAATATACAAATGAAACAAAAAAAATTTCGCGTGGATTAGTACCTGGTAGGGTTATTCATGGTTTTAGAAATGTTTATCCTATACTTAATGTAAACGGGGAACATTTAGGTGCTATTGATATATCATTTGCGAGTGATAATTTTCAAAATGAATTAACAAATATTAGTGGAATACATGCTCATTTTTTAATACATAAAAATATTTTTACTTCTACAAATTTTAATGAACAAGAATTACAAAAGAAATATACACAGAGTTCTGAACATTTACACTATATGATGAGCTTAACAAAAACACATAATAGAAAAGTCTGTATTATAGATAATACAAAAAAACTTCAAAAACAAAGTTCTGAGATTATACAAAAAATGGATAATGGGGAAAAGTTTTCCTTTTATGTTAGAAATAAAATTTTAGAGATAGAAGTTATCTCTTTTTTACCAATACAAGGATTTAATACAGATAAAACTGTTGGATGGTTAGTTTCTTATAATAAAAATAAATTTATTAAAGAGATATTAGAGACAGGACAATTGGTTACTATATTTAGCTTTTTATTGTTTAATCTTATTGCATTTTTTATATATCAACAAATTATGGCAGAGATGAGAATAAAAAAAGAGCATGCCTTATTGGATGATGTAATTAATACTTCAGAGGATATGATTTTTGTTACAAATTTTAAACGTATTAATTTTTTAAATAAAAAATTTAGAGATTTCTTACCTGTTGATTATATCTCAGAAATAAAAGATGTTAGTTCATATTTTATTGATATGCATGGATATTTACATAAAGGACTACTTAAGGAAAATGAAACTTTCAATGAGCTCATCGCTAGAACATCGAAAGAAGATAGAATAGTTTGTTTGATTGATGAGACTATGAATCCTAAGGCATTTACTATTAGTACTGCAGAAAGTTCATATACTAAAGGTGATTATCTAGTTACATTAACAGATATTACAAAAATAAAAGAACGAGAATTACAAATATCAAATAAAGCTTTTTATGACGGACTTACTGGTGTGTATAATCGAAATAAATTTGATGAACTTATTTCATTAGAGTTAAAGCGTGATAAAAGATATAAAAATAGTCTTTCAATTGCTATTGTTGATATTGATCATTTTAAAAATTTTAATGATACTTTTGGCCATCTAATTGGAGATGAAGTTCTAATTATGATTGCAACATATTTAAATAGTAATGTTAGAGTAACTGATGTCTTTGCGAGATGGGGTGGAGAAGAGTTTGTTATCTTATTTCCAGAGACAACAAAAGAAAATGCTCAAATTGTTTGTGATAAGTTAAGAGAAGGGATATCTCAGTTAAGACATGATGTAGCAGGAAGTGTTACTGCAAGTTTTGGTATCACTCAGTACCAAGAAAATGATGTGTTAGCTACTTTGTTTAAGAGATGTGATGATGCCTTATATCTAGCAAAAGAAGAGGGTCGAAATAGGGTGTGTTTAAAGTAAGAATTATTATATTTGAAATGATAAATTATCTTTAAGGTTATCTCGTATTTTGATAAACTCATCAATATTATCAATAAATATATTTACAAGAACCGGATCAAAGTGTTTCCCTTTCTCTTCAATAAGTAGTTCAATAATTTTCTCAAGTTCCCATGCTTTTTTATAACACCTGTCACTTCCTAATGCATCAAATATATCAGCAATGGCAGTAATTCTACCAAAAATATGAATATCTTCACCTTTTTTATTATTAGGATAACCAGTTCCATCATATCTTTCATGGTGTTCATGTGCAATGATTGCGGCTGCACTTAAGATATCTCGTTTTGAATTTTTAAGCATATCGTAACCTAATTGTGAATGAGTTTTCATAATTTCAAACTCTTCAGGTGTTAATTTGCCTGGCTTTTTGAGTATTGTATCAGATATTGCTACTTTTCCTATATCGTGCATTGGTGAAGCATTATAAATTAGGTCACTTTGCTCTTTATCTAGTCCATATTTAATAGCTAAAAGTTTAGAGTATTCTGCAACTCTTTTTACATGAAGACCTGTCTCTTTTGATCTACTTTCTCCAATTTCTCCCATAGTTGATATAATATCTTTTTGAGTATCTATAATTTCATTTGTGAGCTCAATAAGTTGTGTAATATCAGTTCTGATACAAAAGAAGTATTCTATCATCCCTTCTTTATCAAGCATTGGTAATATAACAGTTTTTGTTGTAAATACATCACCATCTTTAGATAAATCACTATTAATACCTTTATAAACTGTACCTTTGATAATTACATTAGTTATCTCTTTATAAAATTCACTATCATTGTCTTTAGTATTTAGAAAATTTACTATTGGTTGACCAATAAGCTCTTTTCTTGAATATTTAGATAATTTACAATAGTGATCGTTTGAATCAACAATATTTCCAAACATATCAAATTGAATAACAGCTTCAGCTTCATCAATCATATATTTGTATTGTTCAAGATAATTTGATTTTTCCATTAGAAGTTCAGTTTTTGAATTGATATTTTTTTCTAGTTGTGTTTTAAATTCTCTTTCATGTTCAATAATAAGTTTAACTTCATTAAGGTGTTCATTAATAGTATTTAAAATATCACCAACTTCATCTTTATAGAGTATATCTATTTTATCAATTTGTTGTTCATTTTTAATAATATAGTTAAAAAATTTTGTCATCCCATTTTTAAGTGATTTTAGTGAATAGGTTATAGTTTGGTTAAGGAGATAACCAAAAAACATAAATAAAATCAATAATATACTTAGAAGTACAATAAACGTATTTAATAAACTATGTGTATTTGAATCTTGCTTAAAAATGACATTTTTATTTGAGTGTTTTTCTATTTGAATAAAATATTGATTTATATCTTCTTTTGATAGTAGATTGGAATTTTGAGTTAATAATTTGTTTTGAAATTCTTGAGATAATTTCTTGACTGTTTTTTCATTTTGATGAAATTCAAGTGATTTATTTTCAAAATAATTTGAAAACAAAATCAATGACCCTAACATTGAAATGATAATTATCATAGCACTAAATGCGATAATTTTAATTTTTGCTTTTATAGTATATTTTGTTAATAAATTCATATTAAATAAATTATACTATTATAAAGTTGCAAAATAGTTGTTTTTGTAAAAAATAATATCAAAACAAACACCTGTTGGAGTATTAATTACCTTTAATGTACCATTATTGTGTTCTTCAATAATTATTTTAGACATGTATAGTCCTAACCCTGTACCATTTTTTGTATCTTTTGTGGAAAAATAAGGCTCAAATATTTTAGGCAAAATTTCATCATCTATACCTTTCCCATTATCACAAATTGAAATAACATAAAAGTCATCTTCCTCTCGTGTGATAATGTTTATTTGTGGATTTAAAATGTTTCTTTCATTAAAATTATCTTCACTATTTTTAATTATATTTAAAATAACCTGCATCATTTCATTTTGATATAGTGGTAATATCTGATTAGTTTCAAATTCAAATGTTATCGTTATTCCTTTATTTTCCAAGGATGTTTGTACAATATGTAAAGCTCTTGTAATCGGCAATGTAATATCAATATGTTCTTTTGATTTATCTGGTTTAAAAAAGTTTCTAAAATCATCTATAGTAGTAGATAAAAATTGAACATAATCATTTATACTTATATGTTTTTTTTCCAAAAACCTCATAAACTCTTCTTGATCTTTGCTTTTATTTAAATCATATTTATTTGTAGCAATTTTAGTTTGTATCCCAAAAACTGCACTACTAATAGCCCCTAATGGTTGTCTCCATTGGTGTGCGATCATACTAATCATCTCTCCCATTTGTGCTAATTTACTTTGTTCTTTTAAAATCTTTTCTTTTTCACGAATTTTACTGATTGATTCTTTAACACGTAATTCTAAGGTATTATTTAATTTTATCAACTCTTCTTTTGTATTTATTAATTCAGCTGTTCGATTTTTTACTTCATTTTCTAGTATTTCTTCATTTTTTGATTTTAGACTAATAAGTGACTCTTGTATTTTAAGTTTTTCAGTATTAATTTTGTCAAATCTATTTGCCAACATTAATGAGAAAAATATAATTTCAAAAAATGAAGAATATAAAAATAAATATCTACTAATTGTATTATTTTCAATCCATCCATTTGCCATTGCTGTAAATAAAACCATTGTAATAAGATAAATAGATAATGCAATAAAATAAAGTTTGGCATCACTATCTCCTTCTCTCCATATGTATAAAGATGTTAGAAATAAGATGGCAAAAATAATTGTCGATACAATTGTAATTAAAAAATACCATTTAGATATATCAATAAGAATAAGAACAACAAGAATTAGACAAATAAATACAAAAAAGTAAAATAGTTGAGTTAGTTTGGATGAATATTTTTTGACATTTAAAATTTCATTTGTAAATAATAATAAAAAAGCCATTACTAAAGGGGTAATTGCATAGAATTGATAGTACCAATTTTTTAATCCTACTTCAATAGTATAGCTAGTTAAAGATGCTATAAAAATGAGGTATGAAAACGTGTACCCAACATAATATCCATAGATTGCTTCTTTTAGTTTAAATAGTAAAAATATATTAAAAACTATAATAATAAATAGACCCCCAAAATAAAACATGTATTGATTATTTATTAAAGATTTTTCTTGATTTAATAATTCTTTATTAGTATATATTTCAACCGCTCCAAATTTAGGTAGTTTTGCATTAATTTGGATATAAATATCTTTGATTTCACCTTCTTTAAGATCGATTTTAAATAAAGGATTTTTATTTTTTATTTCATTAGAACTAAGGTGTGATGAGATACCATTTTTGTGAAGAGTTATATTTTTTTCTATGTGTTCATATAGATTAACTGTCTGAAAATATGCTTCGGTAAAGTAGATATATACATAGCTTTTGTTACTTCTATTTTCTAATGAAAAATGAAGCCAGGTTGTACCCTCACAATATGCTATAGAAAATGGGTTCTTTAATATTTTATTAAATTTTTTATTTTTTATTGTATGGATATTTTCACTCATATTTTTATCAACATAAGAAGATAGTGGAAAATTTACAATTTTATTATCATAGTTTTTTATGATTATATTTGATGCTGCAATTGTATTGAATGATAATATCGCATAGATTATAAAACGTATTAACATTATTATTTTTTTTGTTGACTGTAAAGAATTATTTCAAAGCAAGCACCAACTGTAGTATTTGATACATTCAGCTTGCCATTATTATGTTCTTCTATAATTATTTTAGACATATATAGTCCTAAACCAGTTCCATTTTTTTCATCTTTTGTTGAGAAGTATGGTTCAAATATCTTTGTGATTATATTATCTTTTATTCCTCCGCCGTTATCACAAATTGAGATTGTAAATGTATCATCAACTTGTTTTGTAATGATATTTATTTCTGGATTTCTAATATTTTTTTCACTAAAATTATCTTCACTATTTTTTATAATATTTAAAATTACTTGCATCATCTCATTTTGATATAATGATAATATTCCATCTGTTTCAAAATCTCTAGATATCCTAATACCTTTATTTTCCAAAGATGCTTGAACAATTTGCAAAGCCCTTTGTATTGGTAAGGTAAGCGGAATAAATTCTTTTTCTTTATCTGGTTTAAAAAAGTTTCGAAAATCATCTATTGTTGTAGATAAAAACTGTACATATTCATCAACATAGTTATGTTTTGTAGTTAAAAATTTTAAAAATTCTTCCTGACCTTTTCTTTTATCTAAATTATATTTATTGGTCACTATTTTCGTTTGAATTGCAAATATAGCACTATTAATAGCACTTAATGGTTGTCTCCATTGATGTGCTATCATACTAATCATTTCACCCATTTGTGCCAATTTTGTTTGTTCTCTTAATATTTTTTCTTTTCTTTTTATATCAGTTAAATTAATTAAAGTAGTCATTCGTATTTTTTTACCATCAATTATAATATTTTTTGCTTTATTTATTGTGTATATTAGCGTTCCATCATTCTTAATCAAAATTAATTCATAAGGCTCAGATATATCTTCTAAAATTGATTTGTTAACTTTATCTAATTCACTTTCTAAGATAAACTCATTAATATGCCTGTTAATTATATCTTTTTTATTTTGATAACCAAGCATTTTAATTCCCGCTTTATTTAGGTCAATTATAGTTCTCGTTTCGTAATCATAAAATACAATAGTTTCCATTGCTACGTCTAATACATATTTAAAATTATCTATAGATTCCTTAAGTTTTGAATTTTTAGTATTGACATCTTTTATTGCGATTGCGATTCTTTTTTCTAGAGTATTATTGAGTTCTTGTAATTGGTATTCAATAATTTTTCTTTTACTAATTTCTCTTTTAAGTTTGAAATTCCAGTAAATAATAAGTAGTATAATAAATAGTATGACTAATATAATTTCAATGAATAAGCTGTAGTCGATATTTTGCTCATACTTAATTGCAATCCATTTATTTAAAATTTTTTTACGTTCATTTTCATCGATTGAATTTAAGCTTTTTTGTAATATATCTAGCAATAAGGTATCTGTTTTTTTTACAGCAATACTTCCAATCCATTTTTCATCAAATTTACCTGATATTTTTAATTCTCCAATAAAGTTTTTTTGAAACTGATGACCAACAGTTGCAAGCGTGCCAATGTAACCAAAAAGTTTATTGTCACTCACTTGTTGTAAACCACTTTTTATATTATCTACTTCAACAATATCTAATTTTGGATACTTTTCTCTTAATAGTTCTACAAAGGCATATCCTTTTGTGATTCCGACTTTTTTATTTTTAATACTTTCAAAGTCACTAATAAATGGAACATTTAACTTTGTTGTAATTACTAATGGAACAGATAAGTAAGGTGTAGTAAAATATAAATATTTATCTCTCGAGGGTGTCCTCATAGCTAAAGATAAAAAATCACATTTTTTATCTTTTATATACTCTAAAGATTGAATCCATTCTTTTGTATTAATTAATCTAATAGGAATAGGTAATTGTTTTTGTATTTGTTCAATATATTCTGCTGTAATTCCAATGTGTCGACCATTTTTTATTCTTTCATATGGCATCCATTGTGGATCTATACACATTCGAATTTCTTTTTTGTTTTCTAAATAAAGTTTTTCTATAGTAGAAAAGATGGCTTTCTTATTTTTAATGTTATCTATAAAAAACCATTTCTTTTTAAGTTCTAATAGTTTTTGTTCCCCAATTTTATCAAGAGATTTGTTTATTATAGTAATTGCTTCTGGCCAATCATTTCGAACGCCAAATGAAAGTTTCATAGAGTTTCCTAAACTTACAGCTAGTTTGAGATTTGGAAACCCAAGTTGATTTGCAAAATATATTGTTGCTCCATTACCAAACATAGCAGAAGCTTTTCCTGTAACTACACTTTCAACTACTTCTTCAATAGTATTATATTGAATGATATGACTTTGCGGAAATTGACGTGCTGTTTTTTGGTCGACTAAATTACTTGCATGAATAGCAATTGTTTTACCTATTAAATTATCTAAATGACTGATTTTATCAGGGTTTGATTTTGTAGTTATAATCATTTGTTGCATTGATATATATGATTTAGAAAAGTTAAGATAACTTTTTCTTTCCTGATATGCTACGCCAGTTGTAAGTCCATCGATTTGTTTATTTTTTGCTTTATTCTGCATTTCAGCCCAATTCCCAGCTTGAATCTGGAAATTAGATCCACTTATTTGATTAATTAATGTTAAAACATCATTATCATACCCGCTAATATTATTGTTTGAATTAACGATTATATAAGGCTTCCAACTTTTATCTGTTCCTAAAATAATATTAGGATGCTTGCGTAAGAATTCCTGTTCACTTTGAGATAATTTAACAGTTTTATTTTCATGCGAATATAAAAGTGAAAAAAATAGTAAAGAATATATTAGATATTTCATTTTTGTATATTATTTAAAGTAATAATAAATTCTGCACCTTGATATTGAATATCTCGGTATTTGAATAGGACATTTAAAACATCAATTTCTCCATTTAAATCATGTTTAACTATATTATAAACATTATACAAACCAAGTCCTGTACCAACATACTTGTGTTTTGTTGTTACATAAATGTTAAAAATATCACCTATTAAATCTTCAGGTATTCCATTGGCATTATCTTTAATAGAAAGAATGATTTTATTTTCTTTTTGAATTAAATCAATAAAGATTAAACGATTGTCCTTCCTACTTTCAATTAAAGCATCAATTGAATTTTCAAGTAAATTATAAATTGCTTGGGTAAAGTTTTTTTTCGATCCTTGTGTATTAAGAGAATAATCAAAGTTTTTTACAATAGTGATGTTATTTTCATCAAGTAATCTTTTTGCTTTGTTAATTGTAGTTTCAAGAATATCACAAATATTAAAATAAGCTATCTCCTTTCCATCTTTAAAATAATCACTAAAGTTTTCAATTATTTTCGATAAATATTGTGCATTTGTATTAATTGCATCACATCTTGTATAGAGCATCTCATCTGACAAAAGATTATTTTCTTTTTCAAACTTAATTCCCCCTGCTGCAATAGTAATGGCACTTAATGGCTGTCTCCATTGATGTCCTATATCTTGAATCATTTTTCTAATAGCAATCATCTTGGCATCAAGAATTTCACGTTTCTTTTTAATAATACTAATCTCTTTTTCTAAATTTATTTTTTCTTTATAGTCATAAATAGCTTTTGATGTTTTGAAGAGTGAATTCATAAGATGTTCAGGGGTAAAGGGTTTCATTATAAAATTAGATATACCAATCTGAATAAGCTGCATTAAGATATTTGATTCGTTATAAGAAGATACTGCAATTACAACTTGGGAATCATTTATCTTCATAATATCTTCGATCATGCTAATGCCATCCTTGCGAGGCATTTTTATATCAGTAATTACGATATCAAAATATTGAGGGTTATGTGATTTATAAACTAATAACCCATCTACACCATCTCTGGCAATAGAAACAGAATGAAAAAGATCCTCAAAAATATCTTTTGTATTGAGTAATATATTTTCCTCATCTTCTACATATAAAATTCTTAAATTCTTTGTATAGGTAAGTATTTCATTTATATCCATAGTAATCCTTCTACTTAAAAGATTAGCAAAAAAGTGTTGCAGAAAAGTAATGAAAACTAGAAAATTATTTTATATCCAAGTCCATAAATATTTTCAATAGTATTACCAGATATTTTTTTTCTTAATCTTGATATTAAAGGCTTCAAGGATTCCTGAGAAGCTATATGAGGTTCATGTGTCCATAGTTTTGAATAAATTTCATCAAAAAGAGTTATTTTAGATCCATTTTTAATAAAGAGCTTCATGAGTTCATATTCTTTTTTTGTTAGTTTTACAATAGCATTGTTATGCATTAATAGCTCAGTTTTTGTATCAAAATAGTAATCATTATTTAATAGTATATTTGAAGATTTTTTTTCTTTATCATTATGATTGTTTTTGATTATTTTATTTGCAGATTGAATAAATGTTTCTAACATATTGTCATATTTTAAGGGTTTTGTTAAGAATTGTTCAATACCTATATTCACTAATTCTAAGAGATTTTCTTGAGTATTGTATGCAGAAATTACAATTATAACTTGGTATTGATTGATTTCATAAATTTCTTTTATAAGATTTAATCCATCTTTTTTAGGCATATTTAGATCAGTAAGAACTATGTCAAAATATTTTTTGTTTTCAGTAAAGTAATTTTTGTATTTGCTGAGACCTTCTTCTCCATTATTGGCAGTAGTAACAGAGCTAAATATATCATTAAAAATCTCTGATGTTTCTTTTTTGAAATTAAAATCATCCTCAATATATAATACTTTCAAGTTTTTTGTAAGATTATATACATCATTAAAATCTGCCATTTTAAAAAGGAGCTTTCCCTGTCCAATCTCTGATTAGTTTAATCTCCTCTTTTGTAAGTTTTGCTTCTTTGTGTAGTGAGATATAACTTGCTAGCGGCATAGCTGCATAAACTGTTCTAAAAATACCTTTTAGTTTTTTGTCTTTTTCTTCCTCTGTATAGTTTTCCCATGTAGAGAAGTTTAACCATTTTCTACCTAGGTCAACATGACGTTTTATAAAAAAAGAACCTGGTGCAATATTTTGGTACCAAGGTATGATAACTTCATTTGAGTGGCAGTCATAACAAGAACGCTTAAATATACTCATTAGTTCTGGGTTAACTTTTATTTCTAAATTTGCATCCGTTTGGGGATTGTCAATCTTAGCTGGAATTAGCTGTAATGCTAGAAAAATCAAGAGTATTATATATAATGTTTTTTTCATCTGTTTACCTTTTAATTAAAAAATAACTCATAAGGGCGTTTTGTACTTTGTACTAGTTGCTCAACTGAGATATGTCGACTTTCTCTTCTAGTTTCTTTTTTATCAAAATAAATTAAAACAGAAGGTATAGTAAAAATACTAAAATGTGCAGCAATTGATGGATAGTCACTAGCACTTATAAAGAGTTGCTTTGTTTTTGGAAAGTTGATTTGAAATGATGATTGTATTTTAGGTTTTAAAGCGGTACAAACTCCACAGTTTTCTCCACTAAAATAGATCATTACTGAGTCATTTGATTGTATCACATTTTCAATATCTTCAATAGTCATCATAATCCTTTATATAAGAATAAATTTTGCAAGTGCAAGAAAACTAAAAAAACCTGTTATATCTGTAACAGTAGTAAGTAGAACAGTACTCCCTATAGCTGGGTCAATATCCATCTTTTTTAATGCAAGAGGGATTATTGATCCAAAAAATCCTGCACTAAATAGTGTTATGATCATAGAAAGTGCAATCACAAGACCAAGCAATATATTATCAAACCAAAATGATGCAATACCTGCTAATATTGTTGCAAATAAAAATCCATTAAGTAAGGCAATCAAAACTTCTTTTTTAATTGCATCTTTACCATTCTCTTCATCAATATCACCAAGTGCTAACTGTCTAACCATAACGGCTAATGTTTGTGTACCCGCATTTCCACCCATAGAAGCAACTATTGGCATCAAAATTGCTAAAGCAATAAACTCTTTTAAAGTTTCATCAAATATTCCAATAACTACAGAAGCTAAAATAGCAGTAAGTAAATTGATAAATAACCAGGAAGCTCTTTTTTTACCTGTTTGAAAAAACTCTTCCTCTTGCTCAGCTTCATCATCAACCCCAGCTAGTTGATACATTTGTTCTGTTGCACTTTGTTCAACAACATCTAAAATATCATCTGATGTGATACGTCCTAGAAGTCTATTTTTATATCCAATAACAGCTACAACAGAAAGATTATAGTGTTCAAATTGTTTTACAACTTCATCTATATCATCATCTCCTACAACAGAAAAAGGTTTGTATTGATTATCTATATCTTTTTTTAAAATTTCATCATATTTTAGATTAAAATCATAAGTCAGTAAATCTTCTAGCCCTATAGACCCAATAAGAATTTTTTCATCATCAACAATAAAAACTTGATGAATATTTTCTATCTCATCATTTTCTTTCATAACTTTTAATCGATTGATTGATTCTTGAATAGTTTCATTTTTATTAGCACTAAAAAGCTCAATCTGCATATATGCACCGGCTTCATTTTCATCGTATTTTTTTAGCCAATTAATATCATCTTGATCTTCTTGATCTAGAGAGTTTAAAATCTCTTTAGCTTTTTGTTCATCTAAATCTTCAATGTCTAGGATAATATCTGTAGCATCATCTGTTTCAAGTTCTTCTAATGCTTGTGATATTTGAATATTTGATAATGACTTATATGCTTTATCTCTAAGGGCTTCGGGAAGCTCTAATAAAACTTCTCCTAAGATATCATCAGGTATTGTATGTAGAATTTCATAAAACTTTTTTCTGTCTTTTTTACTGATTTTTTTAAGGCTATCAGCTATATCCGAAGGGTGGAGTTCAGTAAAATTATCTTTTATATGGTCAATTTCAATATCTAAATTGTTTTTATCCATTGTTTACCCCTTTATATTTTGTAAGACAACTCGAATTTTTCTATTTTTAAAGGCTTCTGACTTGTAGGTTGTTTTAAATCATTTTTAATTTTACTTACAACTTTAAGAAAATCTTTTCTTTTTTTACCCGTAAGTTTGGTTTTTGTAACACTAATTATTCTTTGAGGATTGATTGCTCGTCCATTTTTATATAAACCAAAATGTAAATGTGGACCTGTACTTCTTCCTGTACTTCCAACTCGGCCTATAAATTGTCCTTGTTTTACATAAGAACCAACTCTGAGCTTGTTATTATAACTATTAAGGTGTCCATATAATGATTTTAGACCATTTTTATGTCGAATCATTACCGTCTTACCATAACCACCTTTTCTCCCCTTATGTATAATTTTACCATCTGCTGTAGCATTTACACGTCTACCTGTAGGAGCAGCAAAGTCCACACCTAAATGAGCTCTGTATCTTCGTAAAATTGGATGATATCTTTTAAGAGTAAATTTACTTGATATTCTAGTATATCGCAAAGGAACTCGTAGTAAAAAACTAGTTAGACTTTTTGCCTTATCATTGTAATATCGTTTGTCTGTAGGATTTTGAAAAATATAATATACCTTTTTTCTAATCTGAACAGAAGCACCTAAAATTTCAGGTGTTCCAAAATATCGTCCCATTCTAATTTTTTGTTTAAATACTATTGATACTAAGTCATTTTTTCTTAGTCTTTTAAAATTTACTGATTTTTTAAAAGCGATGATAAATTCATTTGCTAAAGCTTTATTTTCAGTTGTTTCAACAATATCTTGATATGGAGAATTTTTAATAGGTATTGTAATAGATTGAGTTACTTCTTGAAATTCAATAGGTATGATATCTAATGTAAATTTATTATTTTCATCTTTAAAAATATGTATCTGCATCTCTTCACTGATTGGAATTAGTACTTGTTCTAGTGCACCATTTTCATCTACCATCATTTGATACAATACACCTGCATATATCTCACTACAAAGCTCTTTGTCTGTTTTTGAGAGATTAAAGTATATATCTTTAGAGATTTGATGTTTTTCGAAGAATGTTAGAAGCGTTTCACCTTTCCACCATATCTCTTCTTGGAGGTTTGATGCAAAATGCAAAGTGAACGATAAAATAAGGGATAATATAATTTTCAAATAAAACTCTTTTGTGTAATTTAAAGGCTATTATTATACAATTTCATATCTTAAATTATAGGCAGAGTATATGAAGTATTTTTTATTATCTTTTTTAATTGTTAATTCACTCTATGCAACTTCGGTTGATATTGTTGAGCTATATAGAACAAAAGGGATTAATGCAGTAGAAAAAGAGATTGCAAATCAATTAAAAACAAAAAGTTATTGGGATTATAATCTTAAAAATAAAGAGGTTGTAAATGGATATTATGAGTCAATCCAGTATGTAATGATTTGCCAAAAAGATTTAAAAGATATTAAGTTATATGATACAAAGTCAAAATCACAACTATTTAATTCTGATGTATTTGTTGGTAAAGCAAAAGGTGACAAAAAAGTTGAGGGTGATCTAAAAACACCAATAGGTGCTTACAAACTAACAAGAAGAATCACAAATGTAGATCCTTTTTATGGACCATTAGCTCTTACAACTAACTATCCAAATTTGTATGACAAAAGTCAGGGGAAAACTGGTCATGGTATCTGGATTCACGGGCTTCCATTAAATCAAGAAAGAGATGATTTTACTCAAGGTTGTATTGCTTTAGATAATACAAAAATAAAAAATCTAGATAAAACCATTAATATTGAGAATTCCGTTTTAGTTATAAGTGAACAAAAACTATCTACTGTATCAAAAGATGATATGAGTATTGTATTATCAAATATTTTTAAGTGGAGAGATGCTTGGATAGAAAGTGATATCACAAGTTATTTGTCTTTTTATGCTAAAGATTTCAAAAAATCTAATGGACAATCTTTTAAAAAATTTGCGCATTATAAAAAAAGAGTTTTTAATAAAAACGAAAAGAAAACAATTGAATTTTATAATATCAATATAATTCCTTATCCAAATGATCTTAATAAAAAACTGTTTAAAGTGGTAATGGATGAAAATTATAAAACAAAAAATCATGTATTTAATGGTAAAAAAGAATTGTATGTAGAAGTTTTAGATGATAAAATTTCTATACTTACGGAGAGCTAATCTCTCTTCATTTTCTGTTTTTTATAGAAGTTAAAGTTGTTTCTATGGGTTACAGATTTTAAATAGAATAAAAACTTATAATAAAGCTCTTGCTTCTTTGAAATATTTTATATAACATAGTAAGATATTTTAAACAATTTACATAACAATGTAATTGAAAAAAGGAAAAAGAATGGGATTTAAAATTATAAAATGGTTGATTTGGCTGGCTTTAGCGCTTTTATTATTTAACTTAGTTATTAAAAATGCGCAAACTCCTTGTGAATGTGATAAAGAGCATAAAGAAGTAGCTGCAGAAACTACTCCAACAGAAAAAATTCAAGACTCAACTCACAATGAGCATAAAATTGTTAATGATTCAATCATAACTAAACAAAAAGAAAATCTTGCAAAAAATACTGAAGGTAAAGGATATGGACCTCAGTCACCAAGGGATATAGACTCTACAACTGGAAAAAACGATAGAGTATTTGTAACTGCACCAGATTATAAAGATATGAACCTTTGTAATATTCACTTTCATAAAAATGCAGAGCATAAAGGTGGCGAATTTACTACTTATGCTGGAAATGGTGATGGAAAAGGATATTTAAGTGGATATAAATATGACGGTACTTTAACAGATGAAGAATTAATTGTATCAGAAAAAGAAATTTGTCCTAGTAAACATGGTGCCCTTATATCAGGTGATACAATAGAAGTACATTATGTACATTCAACAGCAAATGTAAATCCAGGACCTACATTGGGTTCTTGTTTAAGTGATGCTATTAAAAATCCTCAATTAAGAGTTGAGACACAAGTATACGTATTGGTTAATGATAAAAATGCTTTAGATTTTAATAAGCTAACTGAACACGGAGTTAAAAATGGTTTCAATCAAGCTTTAAATATTCCAACAAATACAGGAACACCAGTTCAGTATGCTGGTTCTACTACTGGACCTAGTTACAATGAAAAAGGTTCGCCTTTCCAAGTATCTTGGAGTGTTAGACCAAAAGTTGCTAAAGTAAATATTCATAGTGTAGGACAATGGTGTAAAGCGAATACTTTTAAAGAAGATCACGCTCATGGTGTAAGAAATCTCGTAACTAATCCTAAACTTCTTTCAGAAATAAAATAAACTACTAAAAGGTGATATCACGTCACCTTTAGTTTTTTAAGTATCACAATAACTATAAAGATAAAATATATTAAATAATAAAAATTATCTTTTATTGCTAATTGAATCTATTTTTTAAGTCCATTAAAAGTTAAAAAGAGTACTATATTATAATAATTAATATAAGGAAATATGAATGTTAGATTTAGCAATTATTGGTGGAGGACCTGCAGGTTTAACTGCTGGGTTATACGCTACAAGAGGTGGTTTAAGTGAAGTTACTATGTTTGAAAAAGGTATGCCTGGTGGGCAAATCACTCAAAGTAGTGAGATAGAAAACTACCCTGGACAAATTGAAGTGGTAACAGGAATGGAACTTATGGATAAGTGGCCAGAACAGTGTAAAAGGTTTGGCCTAAAACATGAAATGATAGAAGTAAAACAAGTAACTAAAAATGAAGATATTTTTAATATCTCTTTAGGTGATGGTTCAAGTGTAGAAGCAAAATCAGTTTTAATTGCAACTGGTAGTGTTCCAAAACCAGCCGGTATCAAAGGTGAGCAAGAGTTTTTTGGTAGAGGAGTTAGTACTTGTGCTACATGTGATGGATTTTTTTACAAAGGTAAGGATGTTGTTGTTTTAGGTGGTGGTGATACTGCTGTTGAAGAAGCAATCTTTTTAGCAAACATTTGTAAAACAGTTTATATTGTGCATAGAAGAGATGAGTTTAGAGCAAGTCCACATGAAGTAGAAAAATTAAATAAATTTGATAACATTGTAAAAGTTATGAATCATACAACTGAAGAGATTATCGGTGATGCTATGGGTGTAACTGGTGTAATCGTAAAAGATAAAACTACTGGTGAGACTAAAACTTTAGATGGTTTAGGTTGTTTTGTATTTGTTGGTAGAAATATTTTAAATGAAACATTAAAACAAGAAGATGGTACATTTTTATGTGATACAAACGAAGCTGGTGAAGTTATTGTAAATCTTAAGATGGAAACATCAGTGCCAGGATTATTCGCAGCTGGTGACATCAGAATTGATGCTCCTAAGCAAGTAGTTGTTGCTGCTGGTGATGGTGCAACTGCAGGTATCGGTGCTATTTCATATCTTCAATAAGAAAAGCTGTTCACAGCTCTTAGAGAGTAATAAAAAAGGGAAGAGATAAAATCTCTTCCCTTTTTTTTAATAAATTAATTTTATATTTTACTCCACTTTAGTTTTGTTTGATGTTCTAATTATTTAAATATTTACTTTATCTATTTCTGTAATGAAAGTTCCTTTATATAATAGTTTATTAACTATATATTATATTTGTTAAGGACTTAAATAAGTAATAAAAAAGAGGAAATTAGTAAAAAAAAATTATTTTCTCTGAATACCCTTTAACCAATTAATTATTATTTCTGATAACTCATCATCATATCCATCTAGCTTATGATTTGCACCATTTATTGAAATCTGTTTATACGTATCAGATGTAAGGTGTTTTCTTTTATTTGCAGATTTATTATCTTTTTTATTATCTGCTCCCCATATATCTAAAATAGGTATATCGTCTATATCACTAACATTATCAACACATGAAAATGGATAGCCACCATTATTTCTGCATCCAATAGCTATAAAACCTTTAATCGATGGGTTTCCAACTTCTGATAAAAATGAACTAGTCATTCTACTTCCCATACTATGACCTAGTAAGTATATCTCTTGTATCCCTTGCTTATTTAAGAAAGCTATTGCTTTTTCTATTGTTTGGTGTGCTTGAGGAAAATCATCAGCATATTTTTTCCAATTTTTATTATCATTTGGCATTTGTAATGATATGGTGTGATAACCAAGTGATTTATTGATACTTTTTCTAAGTGGGTTTACAACTTTCCATGTTGGGTGTTTCCCTTTTCCATGTGCTAAGATTAGAGCTTTTTTTACTGTCCCTTGTAAATAAACAGAGTCATTTAGAATTGTTTTTTCGGAGTTGTTAACACTTGCTTTTAGTTCACTAGACCCAATAACTGCAACTAATAAAACTATAATACTAAAACTTTTGATTAATGTTCTCATTTTTTTTCCTATTAGTAAATTGTCATAAATTTATAATATCTAAATCTGAGTTAAAATAAAAAAGGGACAAGAGTAAAAACTCTCGTCCCTTTAGGATAGTAAGTGTAAAAAGAAAATTATTTCTTTTTAACCGCCTTGGCATTTGGAAGGTCTGTAATAGTCCCATCAAATATTTCAG
>Ga0193958_1000144_pt1 | contig 32362 bp, 29 predicted proteins | sample FB_1_MG_FD_140320 | JGI IMG/M metagenome (GOLD analysis project Ga0193958, IMG submission 140320) | Microbial mat bacterial communities from the Broadkill River, Lewes, Delaware, United States - FB_1_MG | ecosystem: Environmental > Aquatic > Freshwater > River > Microbial mats | place: USA... | reverse complement strand
CGAGCCCTGACACAGCCCGACCCGAGCGAAGCGAGGGGCAGCCCCAAACTCAATTAGTACTGAATAATCACCCCTATAGAAGGAACCGTTACCGAACTTGTATTGTCTATGCTTCTGAGCAAATAAGCAGCATCGGGCTGCCCCTCATTGATGACCGTAATCGGCTGATTTCCATCATCGCCCTGCTCTAAAATGAGACGAGGCTGACTAGCCGCCTGAGAAGGAAGGTTCTGAATGTCAAAATAGAGTTGCAGACTCCATTTGGGAAAATACCATTTATAATCTACACGGAAATCAACACCATAAAATAAGTTGGTTCGCTCACTATTGAGCTGGCTATAATCTCTAAGCCCCTCCTTAAAAGTATCCCAGTTTTGGACCAAAGCCGATAGACTGTCATTATAAGGCGTATAGGGCAAGCCCGTCTGCATGCGGATATTTAAGCCCAGCTGTAGCTCCTGATTGATTACTGCCTTTGTAATGGCCGATTTTCCTCTGGCCTCCCGCTTTTCATTGCGCGCCTTGCGAATTTTTTGGTTCATAATTGGGATGGTTTTACCCAAAGCCGCATTGACAATATGGCGGCTATCCCAAGAAGAAACCACATAGTCGCCAGCGGGATTTTTAAACTCAGATTTGCCCAAAGTATAGGCCAAAATGCCATAAAACCCTTTGTAGAGGCGTTGCTGGAACAAAAACTCTAGCCCATAACTACGGCCTTCTCCACGATCATCTAAAGGGGCGGCCCCCACTACACCAAATTCCGCCCCAAAATTGGCTAAGGCAATCTGCTCATTAAGCAAAAAGGGATAATGGTCATACTTCTTATAATAGGCCTCTACCGAAATTTTGCTGGCCGACTCACTCAAATAACTAAAGCCTGCCACCAACTGCTGATTGCGGATGAACTTTAGGCGGTCTTGATTGGCCAAACTCCCATCATTGCTTCTAAAACCAAGGGCCGTATAAGCGGGCAATTGATAGAAAATACCCGCATTGGCATTAAAACTAATCTGAGGCGTAATGGCATAAGAAAGAGCCAAACGAGGCGAAAATTGCTCCAGAGGATTATTCATCTGCTCTGAATAACTATTGCCATCTAAACGTATTCCCACCGACATATTTAGGCGATCTTTCAAAAAACGCTTACTCAATTGACCAAAAGCCGCATACTTATGAAAGAATAGTTCGGTCTGGTAATTCACTAATTGAGGCGATCCACCGATTAAGGCTTGCAAATCGCTGCGGTTAAAATAGCGGACGTATTGGTACCCCAAGCCATAACTTAGCTTATAGTCGCCTTTTAGGCGGAGACTATGCTCTAGCCGCAGCTTGTTCTCGCTTTCCTGAGAGTTGTAGTCAAATGTTCTGGGCAGACTTTCGTCATTATCCTCATGCTTGAAGATATCGTTGTTGAGCATGTTTCGGCTAAGGACAAATGTAAAGTAGCCATTCTTCTGAAACTTTTTATAGACAGCCCCAATGGCATAATTCCATTGGTTGTTCACCGGAATATTATCTAGCTGATACCGCTGTTCTGGGGTTTCATTAGCATCCAAATTGAGCTTGAAACGGTCAATGGCCCCCAAACCCGTTACATAAAATAGGTCCTTATTGGGCAGTTTGTACTGCCACTTGAACTGAAAATCATTGTAAGTAGGCAGAAAAGAAAGGCCAATGGCATCAAATAAAAATTGTAGATAAGATTGGCGCGCCGAGAGTAATAGGCTATGGTTCTTTCCTTTGTCTAAAGGACCCTCTAGGGCCAAGGAAACATCAGTGGCACCTACACTGGCCGTTAGGCCCAAACGGTCGTCTCGGGCATTCTTCTGACGGAAATTGAAGACAGAACTCAGGCTATTACCCCGATTGGCCGGAAAAGCCCCACTAAAAAAGTCCACCTCCGAAATCAAATCGACATTGAGCAAACCCTGTGGCCCACCAGATGCCCCCTGAGTAGCATAATGGTTAATATTGGGGACCTCAATATCATCTAAGAAAAAGCGGTTTTCATTAGGTGCCCCTCCACGGATAATTAGGTCGTTGCGAAAAGAATTGGTGGTGGTCACCCCAGGTAAAATCCGAACTACCTTGGAAATATCTCTATTCCCCCCAGGATTACGCTGAATTTCAGCCGTACCTAGGGTTTGCAAAGAGGTCGGACTCTCTGCTTTTTGCTTAAAGGGAGAGGCCTTTACAACTACTTCTTCTATAGCTTCGCTTTCTTCTTCTAAAAAAAAGTCGATATTAGCAGGCCGAGAGTTAGTAACCTGAATCTCAGACCGACTCTGACTCTCATAACCCAAATAACTTACAGTAATCGTATAAAAGCCAGGCTCTAGATTGGCAATTTTATATTCCCCCTCTAAATTACTGATACTACCAAGCCCTAAACTAGGAATACCCACACTGGCTCCTATAATAGGCTGGTTGTTCTTGGCGTCTAAAATACGCCCTTTAATCAGGCCATTTTGTCCCCAGATAGGTGTCTGCAAAAGGAAAAAAATGACCCAAATGCTTGAGACTAAATAAGGTTTTAGAATGTTCATGATCTTTTTTTATGGTTTTAGCGTTTAATATGTAGCAAAAACACAATATATTTTTGTTTGTTTAATTTTGGGGTAGAATTTTGGCTAAATTCTTCAACAAAAATAGTTTAATAGGATGAAGAAATACGATCAGTTGATTCGACTGTTGCCTTATTTGGCGGCATTTGAAGAGGAGGGAGAAAATGAAAATTGGACGGCCAAAGATTTCGCTTATTGGATTTTAGAGCAGGACATTGCTACGGATAATGTCGTTGAACTTGAGCCTGCCATGCCTTTACAGGGCAATTTGGCCGCCCAAATTACGCAGCTAGTTACACTGAATTATAAGTACCTTCGATTTTACCTCAAGAAGAAATTTAAAGAGGAACCTATCTCTACAATTGATGAGTTTGGCTTTTTGGCTACTCTATTAGTGGAGGGAAGTATGCAAAAAAAACAGCTAATTGATCGAAATACCATGGAGTTTAGCTCGGGTATGGAGATTATCCGCCGCTTGAGACGTGGACAGTTTATTAGCAGTCGACCAGACCCTAGTGATGGACGGGCCAAATTAGTCGCACTCACGCCCCAAGGACAGGCGCTTGTTATGCAGTTGCTGCCACAAATGGGCCTTCTGGGCCAGCTAGCTATCGCCCCACTAACGCCTAAGGAGCAAAAACAACTGCACTATTTATTGCAAAAACTCAATGTTTATCATAATCCTATCTTTTATCAGGCCCATGAAAAGGATATGCAAACTATTTTAGCCGAGAAGTTAGGGAAGTAGTATTTTTTGGGGCTGCCCCGCCCTTTGGGCGGGTCGGGCTGTCTCGCAGCTCGCTGTTCGCTCGGCCCTGCAGCGCTTCGCGCTTTGGTCTGGCCTGCGGCCACTGCTGCCCATCCCTCAGCCAAGGCGCTGCGCGCCTTTCTAGATCCAAAATAAAATTTAAATTTTTTCTAGATGATAATGAGGGGGTTAGGAAAAGGTGCCCAAAAAAAATAGCTTTTTTTTACAGGAAAGTTTGGACAAACCAAATACCTGCCCTATATTTGCAATCGCAACGACGGAACAATGTCGTTCAATTACGCAGGAGGTTTGGCAGAGTGGTCGAATGCGTCGGTCTTGAAAACCGAAGACCCTTCACGGGGTCCGGGGGTTCGAATCCCTCAACCTCCGCTACAAAAGCCTGATGGTTAGCCATCAGGCTTTATTTTTTTGGGCCAAAATTTCTTTCTTTCTCAAAAGAGTTTTATTTTTGCCCGCTGCCGAAAGGCAAGTATGCAATATTATTAATTATTCATTTTTCACTCATCCAGGTAAGATGTACGCAATCGTAGAAATTAAAGGACAACAGTTTAAGGTGAGCGAGGGTCAAGAGATCTTTGTTCATCGTCTGGATGCTAAAGAGGGTGATCAAGTTACTTTTGACAAAGTACTCCTCCTAGCAAAAGACGACACTTACCAAGTTGGTCAGCCTACCGTAGAGGCTAAAGTTAACACCACTGTATTAGAGCACCTAAAAGGTGACAAGGTAATCGTTTTCAAAAAGAAGCGTCGTAAGGGCTATCGCAAGAAAAACGGTCACCGTCAGTCTTTCACAAAAATTAAGATTGACAGCATTGCATAGGCTTATATCTATGCGAAGTTCATTATTTGTTAAATTAGTACGCTAAACATATAAAGTCATGGCACACAAGAAAGGTGTAGGTAGTACGGACAACGGACGGGATAGTAATAGTAAACGACTCGGTGTAAAAAAATACGGCGGTCAACTCGTTCGCTCTGGAAACATTATCGTTCGTCAGCGTGGTACAAAATTCCACCCCGGCGAAAATATGGGTAAAGGTAGAGACTTTACTCTTTTTGCTCTCTGCGACGGTATCGTAGAATTCAAGAAAGGCTATAAAAATCGCACTTTCGTGAATATCATCCCTGCAGAAGTGGAAGTGGTTTCTTAGGAAATTTCACATCAATGATATAAAAAGCTTTCTTTGGCCCTTGGGTTGGAGAAAGCTTTTTTTATTTTGAGGGGCCTAGCCTCTTTTTACCCTTTGGGGCGCAATTGGCCTAGCGATGTGTAGGGGTGGCCAAAGGCCAGACCTAGGCGGCAAAGCCGCCGCAGGGCCGAGCGAACAGCGAGCCCCGAAACGACAACAAGCCCTTTAGGGCGCAGTTCGACGACCGAAGGGAGTAACCGCAGCAAGGCGAAGCCGCAGCTGAGGCCCAAAATTATCATTCATTTAAAAATTCCCCTTAAGATATGATTGCTCGACACACATTTAGTCAGGAAGATATAGCTGGTCGTTTAGCCAATATTCGGCGTTATGAGCCCGTATTAGATTATTATGGGCAGCAGCTCAAGGTAGAAGCGGCTTTGCTCAAGGCCATTGTGGCAGTAGAATCTTCGGGCAATGCTCGGGCAGGAGCGGGGCGCTATAGTGGGGCCAAGGGTTTGATGCAAATTACGCGGCAGACTTGGATTGCGACCATTCAGCAGTTCCCAGATTTGCGTTATCGGAATACCAAATTGAGTGAATATTTGGACCGAGACAAAAATGATGTTTGGGCCGATGCTTCTTTGAATACGTTGATAGGAACCTTGGCTTTGATTTTAAAAGCGCGGAGTTTGAGTCGAATGACGGGCTTGGCGATTTCAGCCAATGACCCCAAGGATGCCCCCATGCTGCTCACGGCCTATAATGCTGGAGAGTATACCGTTATGAAAGCATTTAAGCGGGCAAAAGCTGGCAGTAGTAAAAATCCGCAGATGGACTTTTTGGATCGGCCTCATTTACAAGGAGCAATTAAGGATGTAGTGACGCGCTTTAATTTGAGCTGGGATACGGCAGCTAAGTTTAAGGAGATTAGCCAATATGCGAGCAAAGTCTTTAGTTTTCTTGATGTTTTTCGGGGAGTAACTAGCCCTACAAATAATACGGGGACGCCTCATAGCACAGATCCTAAGCAAGAAGAAGAACCTATGCCAACACCACAGTCCACTGTGAAATATTATACCGTCGTTTCGGGAGATACAGGTTATGGCATTGCCCGAAAACTAGCTGTTTCTTTTACTAAATTATCAGCGGCAAATCCGGGGGTAAATTGGGCGCGTTTGTCCTTGGGCCAAAAATTAAAAATAGGAGAGGGGCAACCTCAGCCAATGCCCACAGTTCGACCAGAACCCCCAAAACCTCCTAAAACTTATACGGTTCAAAGAGGGGATAGTTTGGGTATTTTATCGCGTAAGTTTAACGTGAGTATTGCGCAAATAAAGGCCTTGAATAAAGATCAATTGCAGCGTTGGGGGACCGTAGAAGGTTTTTTTGTGGGGGCTAAAATTAAGTTACCCCAGTAAGTTGTTTAATCGTTAATGGCCCGATTTCTCTGAAGAAATCGGGCCATTTTTTTAGATCAATTCATTGGGCAAGGGACTTTCGTAGAGTTCTATCACTCGTCCTTTATCATCTTTTCGACGGCTTTTCTTGACCCATTGGCGTTCTTTCTGCATCTTTTTCGCATAGGCTTTGGGCTGGATGATTACCCCCCTATATTCGCATATGGCCTTGATAAATTCGGCTCCAATAAAAATCAACTGAGCGGAATAGTAAACCCAAAGCAAAATAATAATTAGTGAGCCTGTGGCTCCATAGGCACTCACAATGCTGGTATGGCTGAGGTAGTACCCCATTAGCAATTGGCCCAACCAAAAGAGAATAGCCGAAAAAATAGACCCCCACCAGATGTAGCGCCAACGCAGGCGGGCAGCAGGCAGAATTTTATACATCAGCATAAAGAAAATAGCGATGATAAGAATAGAAACACCAAGATTGAGAAAAACCAAAAAGTTGGAGGTAAAATAGCTTACGGCAGGGGCTAGTTGATCAGGCAGATGACTGGCTACCCAATCTTGATGCCCTTTGATATAGGTGCTCAGACCTAAAATAAGACCATTGAGCAAGATCGAAAGGACCAATAAACCACCAATGCTGAGAATCATCCCAAAAGACAAAATGCGGTTAATAATCATTTGCAAAATTTGCATCTTTCGAGCCACTTCCCGAACCCCAAAAATGGTATTGAGGGCTTCCTGCAAAGCGTAGAAAATATGAGTAGAAAGAAAAATTAGAAAACCTAAACCTAAGATGGTGGCTAACCAGTTTGTACTCGGACTTCCAATATTCTTTACGGCATTTTGAATCTGTTCCGCTGCCGCTTCGCCCACAAACTCAACGATCGTATCGTAAATTCGACCCTCTACAGCTGCTTCGCCTAAAAAAAAGCCCACTAAGCCAATGATAATAATCAAAATGGCTGGTAGCGAAAAAATAGTGTAATAGGCTAAGGCGGCCCCCATCCGCTGCACACGGTCTTGCCCATAACTGTCTATAGTTGCTTTAATAACTAAATAGACTGGACGTAGGTAAAGGCGAAAAAAATTTCTAAAAATGCGTAACATGATCAGCTGATTTTCCGCAAAATAAGGAGATTAACTGATGAACTCATAAAAAAAGCAGATTGTCGGAACGACAATCTGCTTGCTGTAGGTATAAGTTTCATCTTATCAAACGAGCGTAAGCCTTGGAAAATTTCACTCATATTAGGTATTGTTCAGTATACCTACAGCTGAAAAGTATCAGTCAGTGATGATAAACTCTGTTAGTAAAAATACAAGCTTAATTGATCAAAAAGGAATATTAGAGCGACTTTTTTTTCAACGAAATTGATTGAAATGAGCTATTTTTTATTAAACCCTATGATTTTAGTCTAAAAAAACGGGCATTTTTATAAAAAAACCGCTAAAAACTGAATTTTATTCGGCCCATGGGTCAACTTGCAAAAAAGGATCTGCCCATTCTGCTTTATTAACATAGCTCGTATCGGTCAAGGCATGTAAGAAAGCAATAATGTCTTGCTTTTCTTGAAGAGTCAAATGAGGGAGCTCCGGAGCCGTACTTAGTTCATTGGCTACATTGGGACCACGACTGGCAGAGGTATGATCTGTGTAATGGTCCAAAACTTCTTCTAGAGTAGCAAAACGCCCATCATGCATATAAGGAGCCGTGAGCCCTAAGTTACGCAAACTAACCTCTCGAAATCGACCATTGTCTACCACAGAACCTGTGATACCTCCCAACCCATTATCATTAAAGGCTGTAAAGCTATTTACCGAATCAATGGCATTGTTGGAAAAGCTATTGCGGGCAAAAATAGCCGCATCTCGTGTAAAACTATGACAATGTGCACATTCTGCATCTTTGGTGCTCGCACTCCCCAATGCATCTCCCAAAAAGAGCAATTTCCCTCTCTGAGCGGCCTCACTCATATACTCAAAAGGAACCCACTCATCTCGATCATATTCCGAATCTGCAGAGTTAAGTGTGCGGAGGAATTGAGCTAAGGCCTTGGCCGCTAGCTCTTTACTCATTTCATCAATCTGGCTGATCCCAAAAGCTTGACGAAACATGCGCGGATAATGCGGATGCGCCTTTAAACGTTCCATAACCTCTTCCCAGTTGTTCATCATTTCTAAAGGATGCTCAACCGGCGCTAGAACTTGCTCTTCTAAACTCGCAAATTTTCCATCCCAGTTGAAGTTATGCTGACTGTTTTGCTTCCAGTTGTAGCCCACATTGATGAGCGACATGCTGTTTCTTGTTCCAAGCACTCCCCCTACACCAATGCCTACCGCATTTCCATCCGTAAAGGCTTTCTCTTGCTTATGACAACTCGCACAAGAAATACTGTTGTCTATAGATAATGCTTTTTCATAAAATAAATAACGCCCCAATTTAACTCCTGCTTCTGTAGCTCGATTATCTGAGGGCTCTTCCATCGCTGGCAACCCATTTATTTCAGGATAGTCATAGGCTACCGGAGTATAGGGAATACTATCCAAACTACCCACCGTTGGCGAAATAGGACCAATATCTTCAGGCTTGGGATCACAGGCCGTTTCCAATAATACCAAACTGCCCAAACCTAAACTCAAATAAAGAAGGGATTTCTTAAACATAATTTACTGCAATTCTAGGGCTTGGCCCATATTCGTAATAATGGTTTTTACAATGGCATAATCCGCTGTGCTAGAATCACCAGAATGACTGACATTGTTATCCGCAATCGGAATCTCTTGACCCGCTTTGTAAAATACCTCTTTTATATCAATCGTAAAGTTCAAATCAACATCTTGCCCCAAATTGAACGCTTTACTAAAACTCTTTTGCTGATACATGCCATCTACCCCAGAATGATAAAGAAAACTAATTTCTCCCCCCGAAGCATTGGGTAAAGTATCAATTTTGCCCTCGGTCCGCGTAAAAATATAGCTGTCCCAAGCCGTCCAATAATTTCCCGCATCTCCCAAAGCCGTAGCACTACTAAAATCAGCAGGATCCATGGCATTCAAATCAGGCGCAACCCCCAAACCAAACCGAATAGCTGTAAAATTTCCCGCCTCAGCCAGAGAATAACTCAAATTGACCCCCGATTCAGCATCTGAAACATCCACCAAATTACTAAAGTTAACATAAGCCGAGCTGTCAATTGTAACCCAATCCCCATTTTCTTTCTGAATTTCAATATAAGAAAGGAAAAAATTTAAGGTCTGTAACTGAAAGCTTTCTTCATTGGAAACCACCACATCCGAAAACATCGGCAAAGCTTGCCCATCAAACTGCGCCTTAAAATTTAAGGTTAAGTTTTTCTCCCCCGCCGAAGGATTTACAGGGTCCTTTTTGCAAGATGCAGCCCAACCCACTAGGGCCAAAATTAAAAATGCTGATAAATAACGCATAAGTCAAATTTAAGTGAATGAACAAGTCTGATGTTATCGTTTTGGGGCCTCCGCCTCGCTTCGCTCGTCGGCGCTACGTTCGGCAGCTCGCAAGTCTGCTCGGCCCTGCAGCGCTTGCAGCGCCTTGGTCTGCGGCTGCGCCGCCCTGCCTTCCATCGCTAGGCCGCTCTACCTATTCTTTTGCTCTTGGCTTTCGGCTCCGGCCCCCAACACTACAGAGAAGATAAAGAACAACGCCCAATTTCTATGTGTAAGAAGTTACCAGATCTTAATAGTAATATAAAAGTACGCTTTTGTAGAACTCCTTGCCGCTCATTCAACAACTTCCTCAAAAGCTAAGGGCAGTCGCCAAAAGTTCACTATCTTTCGCCCAAAGATTAAACGAGGATTATGCTAAAAGGATTGGCGAACTTTCCGCTCTACCAGAATTTATTAGCGGCTAAGGCCCAAAAACAAAAGGGCTTTGCCCTACTTATCGACCCCGATAAACTTAAGACGAAGGAATTGAACGAAACGATTGAACGAGCTGTTTGGGCTGGTGTAGATTATTTCTTTGTGGGCGGTAGCCTATTACTCAACGATGTTTTAGAAGAAGTTGTGCATACACTCAAAACTCAAAGTGATATTCCTGTTTTTCTTTTTCCTGGCTCTCTCCGCCAAATTAGCCATAATGCTGATGCTTTGTTGTTGCTTTCTCTCATCTCTGGCCGAAATCCAGATTTGCTTATTGGCCAACATGTAGAAGCTGCAGCCTATTTGCGCAAAAGCTCACTCGAAATTTTGCCTACAGGCTATATGCTTATTGATGGCGGAAAACCCACTTCGGTTTCGTATATTAGTAATACTCAACCTATTCCCGCTAATAAAGAGGATATAGCGATTTGCACAGCTTTAGCTGGCCAATTATTAGGCCTCAAGTTAATTTATATGGATGCAGGCTCAGGAGCACTCCATCCTGTTTCTACTCAAATGATTGAAGCTGTTTCTTCTGCTATAGAATTACCTCTAATTGTTGGTGGAGGTATCCGAACAGCCGAAAAAGTAGCCCAAAATATTCAAGCAGGAGCCGATTTGGTTGTGGTGGGCAATGCCCTAGAAAAAGATCCACAACTAATGGCCGAAATGGTTGCTGCCACTAAATAAGTTCAATTTTAGATTTTAACGCATTTTATGCAAGGAACTGTAATTAAATCAACAGGCGCTTGGTACCGTGTCCAAACGCCTGATCATAAAGTTTACGATTGCCGTATCAAAGGAAAGTTTAGGCTCAAGGGCTATAAACTAACCAACCCAGTGGCCGTAGGCGATGAGGTCCTTTTTGAACAAGAAAAAGGGCTAGAAACGGCTATGATTCATAAGATTTTGCCTCGCCAAAACTATGTGCTTCGCCGATCTACTCGTCAAAAGCATCATCAACACCTCATTGCTTGCAATTTGGACCAAGCGCTTTTGGTGGTTACGCTTCGAGAACCCAATGTTAAATTGGGCTTTATTGACCGCTTTTTGCTAACTACAGAAGCTTATTCTATTCCCACTTATATTATCCTGAATAAGGCGGACCTTTACGATGAGGATGATCTTGAAATGTATGAGGGGCTCAAAATTCTGTATGGCCGAGCAGGCTACCAAACTCGTTTGGTTTCTGCGGAAACAGGAGAGGGCTTAGAAGAACTTAAGTTGTTGTTAAAAGATAAGCGTAGTCTCTTTTCTGGACACTCTGGGGTGGGCAAATCTTCTTTGATTAACGCCTTGGCACCTGGTCTGGGCCTACGAACTAGTGAGATCTCTGACTATACGCAAAAGGGAATGCACACCACTACCTTTGCAGAGTTGTTTAGTTTGCCAGAAGGAGGAGCCATTATTGATACTCCAGGTATTAAAGAGCTGGGTTTTCTCAATTTGGAACCGCAAGATGTGGCACATAATTTTCCCGAAATATTTGAGGCCTCTAAAAACTGTAAGTATAATAACTGCCTACATATAAATGAGCCACATTGTGCGGTAAAAGCAGGTTTAGAAACGGGCGAAGTCCATGAGTTGCGCTATCAAAGTTATTTGTCGATTATGGAGGAAATTCAAGAACAAAACCATTGGGAACGACATTTATAAATTGGGCCAGTTAGGCGGCGAAGCCGCCCTGGCTGAGGGATGGAAAAGGGGGGCCGCAGGCCAGACCGAGCAAAATGAGCAAAGCGAATTTTGCGAAGGGCCGAGCAGACTTGCGAGCCCTGATACAGCCCGACCCGACCAACGGGAGGGGCAGCCCCAAAAAATATAAAAAAGAAGAAAATGAAAAATCAACCGTTGGTGAATAGAGTGGCGCAAAGTAGCCTAGTCAATTTTAATTTAGAAGATTATTACCCTCAGGCCGAAATTTTGGTCTTTGATATCAAAGAATATCTTTTTAAAGGCTTAATTTTGAGGGAGAAAGATTTTCGGCAGGCGCTCAAAGAGATAGATTGGGGGCAATATGCGGGCAAAAACTTGCGGGTTTATTGCTCTACGGATGCGATTGTTCCAACTTGGGCTTATCAGTTGGTGGTCAGTTTGGCTACACCTTATGCTTTGGCCATTCGTTTTGGTAGCCAAGAAGAATTTTTAGCTGGACATTATCAGGCTGTATTGAGCCAATTAGATTTGGCTGAGTTTGAAGGGAAACCTGTGGTGGTAAAAGGGTGTAGTGCTAAGCCGGTGCCAACTTCGGCCTATATGGAAATTACGCGAATTTTGCAGCCTGTGGCCAAAACGATTATGTTTGGAGAACCCTGTTCGACTGTTCCGATTTATAAGCAAAAAAAGAAGAAATAAGATGAAAGCGCTATCCTCCTTATTAGTTTATAGTTTAGGTACGACGGCCTTTTTGGCCTTTTTGGTTTTAACCTCTTATACTGATCCAAAAGACCAGCCCGAAGTTGCACCTCAGGCTCCAAAGTTGGAGCATGTACAGCAAGTACAAATGCCTAAGATTCCCGATTCATTGAGTTTTGCGGGGGAGGCTGTTCCGATTAAGGATATGGATATGCGGGAGCGTTTTGATCGGGAACAATTATCGATTTGTTTTCGTCACTCGGCGACTATTCATAGTATGAAGTTGGCCAATCGTTATTTTCCGATGATGGAGGAGGTGCTCAAGAAAAATGGAGTGCCTGATGATTTTAAGTACTTGGCGGTGACTGAAAGTAATTTGCTTAATGCGACTTCGCCAGCAGGGGCCAAGGGAATTTGGCAATTTATGCCAGCTACTGCTCGTATGTATGGCTTGGAGGTTAATAAAGAAGTGGATGAACGCCTTAACTTTTATTTGGTGACCGAGGCGGCTTGTAAGTTGCTCAAGCGCTTAAAAAATAAGTTTGGGAGTTGGACCTTGGCGGCTGCGGCCTACAATTGTGGTGAGGGGCGAGTGCAAGAGCGGCAGAATGCTCAGGGAGGGAAGGCCTATTATGATTTAGAGTTGCCTGCAGAAACGATGCGTTATTTGCCTCGAATTTTTGCGACCAAATGTATTTTGGCTAATCCAGAAAGTTATGGTTTTTTCTATGAACAGAATGATCTTTATCCCGCTTTTCCGGCTTATCGTTTAGTAACAGTAAATGGTCCTACGAATTGGGCGGCTTTCTGTAAGGAGCAGGGGGTGAGTTATCGCACACTTAAATTGCATAATCCTTGGATTCTTAGTAGCAAGTTGACTAATACCAAGCGAAAAAGCTATACAGTTCGCTTGCCTAAAGAGTAGGGCAGGAGTTGAAGTTAAAAAGCGCAGTGATCAATTTTGATCACTGCGCTTTTTCGTTTTGGGCCAAAACAAAATAGCTTAGGCTCTAGCTGTTGAACAACTAGAGCCTGAGATATAAAGCAAAAGGGAGAGACCTAATCGTCTAAACCTTCATTGCTAAAGTCTACTGCGGGAGCAGCTACTTCTTTAACCTTAGGAGCTACCATAAGGCGGCCACGGTAAAAACCACACTCTCCACAAACGTGGTGAGGCAATTTAGGAGCGCCACAGTTTTGGCAGTCTACTACGTTAGGAGCCTCGATTTTATAGTGGGTACGACGCTTACGCTTACGCTGTTTTGATATTCTACTCTTAGGATGTGCCATTTCTACAGAATTTTATAAAGTACTATTTTTTCAATAATAAATGTGAAGGGTTATTCTAAGTCTAAATCTTTGAGAGCATCCCAAACAGAAGAATTTGGAGTTTCATCTTCCTCCTCTTCTTCTTCAGTGATCTGACTGTATTGGTCGAGCAAATCCAATATTTCTGCAGGGCAACCCTCATTGGGGTGGACCTTTCGAATTGGGATAGCGAGAACCAGCAACTCATAGAGTGTATTGGCCAAATCTAGCTGACTAGCGCCATGTTGCAGATAAATGAGCTCGGGCTCAGGCAATTCAGGCAATTCATGCACAAACTTAACAATCATTTGCTCATCTAGCGCAATGGGCAAGTCAAAATCTTGTCCACAGAGGTCGCATTGGGCCGGAACATGGCCAGAAAGCTGAAAGTCAAGCTGCATAAACTGCTGCTTTTTGAGCATTTGCAGTTTAACTACGACTTGGGCCTGATTTAGAGGGGTATCCTCAAAGGCACTTAAGAACTTTTCATTGAGCTCATAATCAAATTGATGTTGACCATCGGCCAAACTCAAAAAATTGATCGCATAGGCTCTAAGATGTTTCATGTTTCCGCTTTTTTTGGAAACGCCTGCAAAAATAGGCAATTTTCAATAAAATAATAATTTTTACAGCCTAGATATTAAAAAACAGTCTTTTAGGCTGCTGCAGACCCTCTAAAGGAAAAAAGAGGGTAAGAAGTTCCCGTTTTTAGAAGGGGATATCATCTATGCCGCCATTGTCATTATTCATTTTGGAGGAAAGGGGGCTGGGTTCGCCGCCTAGATTAGAGGGCAATTGGAAATTGCCGCCAGCTTGTTGTAGGCCTGTAAAATCCTGATCTTCCAGATTAGAGAAGAGGGCATATTGGCCATCCCAGCGTAGACGAACGGTTTCTAGCGAACCATTACGGTGTTTAGCGATAATAATTTCGCCAATATTTTGAAGTGAATTTCCTTCTTCATCTTCTAAGATATCATAGTATTCTGGACGATAAATAAAGGTGACGATATCGGCATCTTGCTCGATGGCACCAGATTCTCGAAGGTCGGAAAGCATGGGGCGTTTGGAGCCGCCACGGGTTTCTACGGCACGGCTCAGCTGTGAGAGGGCGATAACGGGCACATTGAGTTCTTTGGCCAGCGCCTTGAGTCCACGAGAGATGGTTGAAATCTCTTGTTCTCGGTTTCCGTTTTTATCGCCACCGCCTGCGGTCATTAGTTGGAGGTAGTCAATAATAACGAGTTGGATATCGTGTTGCATTTTGAGGCGGCGGCATTTGGCGCGCAATTCAAAGATGCTGATCCCTGGAGTGTCATCAATAAAGATGGGCATTTTACCCAATTGATCTACCTGAGCGTATAATTGTTGCCACTCATAATCTTCTAGTTGGCCTTTGCGGAGTTTTTCGGAAGAGATTTGAGTTTGCATCGAAATAATCCGGTTGACTAGTTGGACACTTGACATCTCTAAGGAGAAAAAGGCGACCCCTGAGCTAAACTGTGCGGCTGCATTTTTGGCCACAGCTAGCGTAAAACTGGTTTTACCCATACCTGGACGAGCGGCAACGATGACTAAATCACTGGGTTGCCAGCCAGAGGTAACGCGATCGAGTGCAGTAAAACCAGAAGGGACTCCAGTCAGTCCATCTTCTTTCTCCGATAGCTCTTCAAATTGTTTGATGGCCATATTGACCAGCGTGCTCATGCCCATAGAGCCTCGGCTGAGATTTTGTTCTGTGATACCAAAAAGACCTTGTTCGGCCTTATCGAGTAGGTCGAATACATCAGCAGTATCTTCATAAGCCTCATTGATGGTTTCTGTAGAGACGCGGATGAGTTCTCTTTGAATGAACTTTTGAGAAATGATTCGGGCGTGGTATTCTACGTTGGCGGAAGAGGCTACGCGGTTGGTGAGCTCTACCAGTTGGTATGGGCCGCCAACGGCATCCAGTTTGCCCATTTTGCGGAGCTCTTCAGTAACAGTAAGCAAATCGACGGGATTACTATCTTCAAAGAGTTTGCAGATGGCCTTATAAATGTGTTGATGGCGTTCGACATAGAAACTTTCGGGAGAAAGAATATCGATGACGATGGCCAAGGCATCTTTATCGAGCATGAGTGCACCCAAGACGGCTTCTTCGAGGGCGGGAGCTTGGGGCTGCACTTTACCAAAGGCATTGTTGCCTTGGGTTTGTTTAAAGCTCTTAAGATTTTTCTTTTGGTCAGTCTTATTAAAATTCATAGCTAGCGGAATCTTTCAAATAATTGTATCTCAATTAGATGAGGTCTTAATTGGTGGTGGTTGTCTGATTTGCAGAGGGCAAATTTGCTAAGAAAAAAGGGAATAAAAAATTTGTTCTTTGGAACTCCTTTTTTATGCTCCCATAAAATGGGCATTTGGGGCTTTTTTAGCGTATATTTTTTTTGGAGAGGACAGGCGGCGGAGCCGCCGCAGGCTGAGGGGCTGTAGCAGGGCCGCCCTAGGCGGCAGACCAAACAGGCCTAGCCTGTGAAGGGCCGAGCGAGCAGCGAGCTGCGGAATGGCCCGACCTGAGCGCAGCGAGGGGCAGCCCCAAATTATTCTTCTGCAAGAATCAAAATTTCTTTTGTAATTGGGCCATAGACTTTTTCTTTTTGGGCATTGTAGAGGCTGAGTTGAATTTTGTGTTGGCCGGGAGGGAGATTTTGGAAGCTATGGGCCTGCCATTTTTGGATCCACCATTGTCGGTCTTGGTTGAGTTCGATTAAAACCTGGTAGTTTTTGGGGCCAAGTTGGCAATTATAGCGATAAAAATCCACAATTACATTTTGGGCTTCTTGGGGGCGAAATTGGCCAAGGGGGCTGGCGTAGGCAATTTGGGCGTTAGTGCTGCTTAAGCTTTTTCGGGCCGATTGATTGAGGGTTTCTATATCTCGGCAAACAAAGGCTTGAGGGGCCCGGATAATCTGTCCATTCGGAGCAGAAAGGAAGGCTTTGAAATTGTGGGGACCATTGGGAATGTCGATTTGAAAATTGCGATCATTTTGGGCGGCATGCAGGCTATCGTCTAGGACCAAGTGCAGGTGTAGCCCTAAGGGGATATACTTTTGGCCCTTTTTGCGCAGGCTATCAACGGCTTGGCCCAATAAAAGGTTTTGAACAATCATTGTGAGGCGGCCACTTTGGTAATTAAAGCCGCGCATTTGGATGCTGCTGTCTTGGTCAAGAGTCAGGGAAGGCAGGGGCAAAAGCTTAACTTTTGAGAAGTCCTTTTTTTTATTAGAAGTTTGGCAGCTTAGAAGGAAAAAAGGAAAGAGAAAGAGAAAAAATGCTAATTTTACGCGCATAAACCTATAATTTTGGGGCCCCCTTCTTTTGGGGCAGATTATTTTAAAGCATTTAAGCCTAAGAGTTAAGCCCTTTTGAACTACTTAGTTTAGTTAAAAAATAACTATATTTAACGCTAAATCAACATTTAGGGTCTGGTAGCCTTGACTGGACCAAAAGAAAGCGAAAACTCTGAAGCATTAACATTGTACAAAATTATCAGTCAGATGAAAATTTTAAAACCTATACTCCTTTTTTGCATCCTCGCAAGCTGGGGGCAACTGCAGGCGCAGGACGTTCACTTTAGTATGTTCGACATGTCGCCAGTGAACCTCAACCCTGCCTATACGGGCTTCTACGAGGGGACCTTCCGCCTGGGAGGAATCTATCGTAGCCAATGGCAAGGTTTGGGCACTAACAGTACGCTACCTCAGGGCGCCACAGGCAATGCATACCCTACCTCTTTTTCGGGCTACCAAACGCCTTCTGCCTTTATTGATGCCCCTTTGATTGGTATTAAGGGAAAAGATAAATTTGGTCCAGCTAAACACTGGTTTGGTGCTGGAATTAACTTCTATAACGACCAAGTTTCGTATTTGTCGACGCTCAAAGCAGAATTGGCCCTAGCTTTTCACGCAGGACTTGGCGCTCGTGGCAATACTCGCCTCTCTTTTGGCTTTAAAGGAGGAATCATCCAACAATCTGTTGGCGATGCCAGTGATTATACCTTTGAAAATGATATTACTGGAGGTACTGCCGAAACTTTTGCTAGTGGAACAGCTAGCGGAATGGATTTCTCTGCAGGTTTGATGCTTTCTCATGTGGCTGCTGGTTGGAATATCGAGGCAGGTTTGGCTTATAACCACCTTAACTCGCCCGAATTGACGATTACTAATGATGTGTATAGCTTGCCTTCTAATATTATCGGTAGCGTACGATCTAATATTAGCCTAACGCGCAAGTTGTCTGTTCGCCCAATGGCTTTTGTTCAATATATGGATGCCGCTTTTGAGGCCAACCTTCAAGCACTTGCCGCTATCCACTTTAATGATACTAAGGACTTCAATCTATTGGCAGGTGCTGGTTACCGCCTTTCTGATGCGGCCTTCGCTCGCCTTGGTCTAGAATATCGCGGCCTTTCTTTTGGCGTCGCCTATGACTTTAACCTTTCTGGTTTGTCTAATAGCAACTATAACGGTAGCAATCTTCGTGGACAAGGCTTTGAATTAGGCCTTACGTATATCGCCAAAATTTACAGAACGCCTGTGGTCAAAGAAATTCTCTTTAACCCTCGTTTCTAATTATTGTTTGCTGTTTTGGGGCCTCCGCAGCTAGGCTGCGGCGCTACGCTACGGGGCTCGCTATTCGCTCGGCCCATCGGCGCTAAAGCGCCTCGGTCTGGCCCTACAGGCCACCCGCTCCGCATCGCTAGGCCGCACAAGCCAGTAGCTTTCGCTAAAGGTACAGCTCCGGCCCTCCAAACAAACAGCCCGCATCTTTTAATAAGCATCTCCCATAAAATTTAGAAAAATAGCAATGAAAAACTATTTCCTATCGGCCTTGCTAGTCTTACTAGCCATGCCATTCGTCTGGGGACAACCTGTAGGCAACAGCCAACCTACAGAAAAACTAGAAGAAATTGCCTCTAGTAACCTCGAACGCTACGATACTTGGAACGCCTTGGACTACTTTAAGCAGGTACGCGAACGCAAACCCGAAGACGTAAAGGCCAACTACGATGTAGCTTATACTTATTTCCTTCTTCGCGATTACGCTTCTGCCGAAAAAGAATTTCAGCAGTTGATTGAACTCGATAAGGAAAACTTTATGCCTATGGCTGGCTGGTATTATGCTCAAAGCTTGAAATTGGCCGGAAAATACAGCGAATGTATTCCCGCTTTTGAAAGCTTTAAGAGTAAATATAATGGCGAAGAAGCCGAGCGTATGAAAACGCTAGCCGATACAGAAATCGCTGGAGCAAAATGGGCGCAAACTGTAACTTCTCCTAAAGAAGAGCTAATTATTAAACCACTAGATAAAACAGTAAACTCTCCTCTAATGGAGAACTACGCTTATCCTGTTGGCCGTAACAAAATGATTTTTTCAGCCCTCCGTGGCGATAGCATTATCGTTTTGGAAGATGCTGAAGAAGAAGCCAAATTTGCTCGAATCTTTGTTGCCGAAAAAGCAGAAGATGGCGAAAAATGGGAGAAAGTAGAACCTTTTAGCGCTTCTACCCTTACTGCTGAAGGTGCACATGTAGTTAACCCTACATTTAACCAAGATATGAGTCGCTTCTTCTTTGCTAAGGCTCAGTTGGTAGGCAACCAACTGGAAAATAGTAAAATCTATGGCGCTGGCTATGATGGAACAAATGTAACAGCACCCACAGCTCTTGATTTCAATGATGGAGAGTATAGCTGCAAAAATCCCGCAGTAGGGATGCTAGATGGCCAAGAAGTACTTTTCTTCTCTTCTAATATGCCTGGTGGTAAAGGTGGTTTTGATATCTGGTATGCAGAAATCAATGCTGATGGAACTACACGTACACCTTTGAACTTGGAAGCAGTAAACAGTGTAGGAGACGAAAGCCATCCCTTCTTTGATGAACGTGACAATCGTCTTTACTTTGCGTCTAACGGACATCCAGGTATGGGAGGTATTGACCTTTTTCAAACAGAACGCAATGAAGCTGGTGCTTGGTCGGCTGTAGAAAATATGGGGCCTGGCTTTAATACTAGTGTAGACGAATTTGGTTTTATTGTGACTCGTGAAGGCCGTGATGACTGCTTTGGCTATTTGATTTCTAACCGTGAAGGAAGTAGCGGAGCGGTACAAAGCCAGACTTCTACAGATGATATCTTCTCTATTTTGATGCCTGAACGCTGTGATGTTAACCTAGTAGTTAAGGTTACTGATGATAAAACAGGTGAAGAAGTAGTTGGTGCTACTGTAAAAATAATTGATAAAGAAACAGGTGAAGTAGTTGCTGAACAAAGCAACACTGAGGACAACAAATTTGTATTTCCTCTAGAGCAAGGAAAAGAGTATGAAGTAGTAGCAAGCAAAGAAGGCTGGGAAACTGGTTCTAGCACTACTGCTGATACTCGTCGCCCTGCGCTAGAAAACCGTTTTGGTAGCGTATCTGGCCCAATGGAATGGGAAGAAACTACTACCTTGAAAGAGGCTGGCTTGATGGTGCAAACTTTTGACCGGAACAGTAAAGCGCCTTTGAATGGGGTAACCGTAATGGTTTATGAAGGGGATAAGTTGGTGACAGAAAAGACAATGACTGATGGCAATCAGTTTAGCTTTATTTTGGACAATAACAAAGAGTACAAAATCAAAGCTCGTTTAGAAGGTTATATTGGTGACTTTAAAACAGTAAAGGCAACAGAGGCTAAAGAGATGCACAAATTGTATTTGGCTCCTCCTCCCTTGTTTGTAAATGTATTGTTTGACTTTAATAAGGCTAATATCCGCACTGGAGCCGCTGATACTTTGGATCGTATTGCTGAAGTGATGACTGATTATCCTGAAATGGTTGTAGAGGTACGTGGTTTTACGGATGCTATTGGTTCTAGTAGTTACAACGATCGTTTGTCTAATCGTCGTTCAAAGGCAGCTATTGACTACCTAGTAGAAAAAGGCATTGCTGCTGAGCGTTTGATTGCTAAAGGTTTTGGTGAAGCTGAGCCTGTTGCGCCTAACGAAAAGGAAGATGGTAGTGATAACCCTGAGGGGCGTCAGCTTAACCGTCGTGTAGAGTTCAAAATTATTGAAGGTAATGTTGGTGCAGTAGAAGCTGAAAAAAAAAACTAACTGAATCGGCAGTTCCTGTTCAAGAGAACAAGCGGCCAAAAACAACAGTAAAGTTTTTTGAGCCAGAATTGAAACTGGGAGAACTCAAATTTGGAGAGCTAAAGGAAGCTACTATTGAATTTATCAATACAGGGACCGAAGACTTGAAAATAGAGTTTGTGCAAGGTGGATGTAGTTGTACGGAGCCTACTTCATGGAGCCGCAAAGCCATTGCCCCAGGTCAAAAAGGCTATGTCAAAATTAAGTTTGACTCTTCTTTGGCTGATATTAAAAAAGGCTATGAATCTGCGGTAGAAATTTATGGTAATGTAGAGGATGATCTTCTGCTTTATTATATTAGCGCAGATATTGTGAAATAGCTTTTTTGCGTATTGAGCAGATAAAAAATCCCCTAAACGACTATTTTGCGTTTAGGGGTTTTTTATGTCTAGGCCTAGCTGTTTTTTGCCTGTTGCAGGCCCGAAGGGCCGCAGGCCTAGCGATGTGGAGGGGGGCGGCGGAGCCGCAGACCCAGGCGCTTTGCGCCGCAGGGCCGAGCGAATAGCGAGCCCCGAAACGTAGCGCCGCAGCGAAGCTGCGGAGGCCCAAAAAGAAAAATAAAGGATGAATCAAATTATGTTACTTTTTGCAATTTTGTGTGTTGGGCCAGTCCGAGCGCAGTTAGATGCTTATGCGTATTTAGGATTGAAGTTGGCGCCACAGGAGGTGACGAATATTCGTTTAAAGGAGACCTATGTGGTCGATAAATCAAGGGATTCGAAGTTCAAGGAGAAGTATTTATTTTCTAGAGAAGAGTATAATGAACAGGGGCAGCGGTCGTTGAACTTATTTTTTAAGCCCGATGCGAGTTTAGCATCGAAAATTGTAGCTTTTTATCCAGATTCAACCAAGGAAGTGAATATTTTTCAGCAGAAGGGGGAGGTGATAGATAGTGCAATATTTTTATTTTACCCAGATGGGCGGCGAAAAATGGAAGTTTGGTATTGGGGGGATAATTGCAGTACGGATAGTCTTTTGTTTTCTTATAATTCGAGGAAGCAGTTATCGAAGGTATTTAGGCAGTATGATTGGGATGAGAAATGGGATACACTTTTTTATCGAGCAGATGGGAGTTTGGACAAAGCTATTTTTTATAGCAAGGAAGATGGTTTACAAAAGCAGGTAGACTTTTTGTTTTCGCCAGATTCATTTTTATTGAAGACGGCGACTCGGAATCGGGATCGTTTGATTATAGAGGAAGAATATTTTTTTTATGATGCTCAAGGGCGTTTAGATTATACAACTACTCGCTATTTCCCAGATGGGGAAGAAACGCCTGAAACGCCACGTTTAACAAGTCGTTATCGTTATTGGAGGAATGGAGAAGTAAAGCGGGTTAAGAAAGTTTTGTCCTCTAAAAAGAAAAAGCGGATATCGGTTTCCGTCTTAAAATACAATCGTTCGGGGCGTTTAATTTATCAGCGAGACCGGAATAAGTTGGAAGGAATAGATAGTAAAATTATTGTAGAATATAGAGCAAGACCTAAAGGTTGGAAGCCTAGGTCGGGCTCAAATTTTTGGTAAGCAAATGAAAAAAATAGGGATATTATTGTGGTTTATTTTGATAAGTGAGGGGCATTTATCAGCTTGTAGTTATGCTTATCAGTATAGTTTGTTTTTGTTAGGCAGTAGTTCTACAGAGCTTGTTTGGTTGGAGGTAGAGCTCGAACGTTATGTGAGTGGGGGAGCAGGAAGCTTACCCAATTTACAGGTTATGGGGCGGACAAAAAGCTTAGGGCAGACGCGTTGGAAGGGGCAATTGAAATTGAAGAAGGGGCGAGATATAGAACAGTTAGTGCAGTCCAAACATATTGCTTGGGTAGATTTAGCAGATGAGGATTATCAGGATGCTTTGGCACCATATTTTGCAAAGGCTCAGCGTTTGGCAGAGGAGCTTCCTTTTTTTCAGGCTGCTGAATTATTAGAAGAGGCAATTTGCGATTATGACCGCAGTTGTAGTCAAATGAATTTAGTGGCCGATAGTTTGGCGCTTTGGGCGAGTCTGCCCAATCAAAAAGGTGTAAAGGCACATTTTCCTAGGCCAGTTTTAAGTAAATTTGAGAATTTGACCCGTTTGAATTATAAAGAAATGGGTAGTTTGGAAGTAGAAGACCGTTTAAATTTTTATCAGGCATGGAAACCCTTTTCTGTTCGGCATTATCGTTTGCTGGGGGAAGAAATTTACGTTTATAGTTTGGGTTGGGGTTTAGCCAAGGGCTATCGGCCGCAGCCATCGGGAAACTGGCAGCCTTGGGGACAGCCATTAAAGGACTATATTCGGGGAAATAAGGTAATGATGCATGGGCAGCGTTTTGACTTCTTTCAAATTTTGTAAATTTGCAAATCAAAAAATTAAACCAGATCAATTTATTTAAAATGTTAGGAGTCAAGCACGTTCTATTATTATTTGGCTTAGGCCTATTGTTGAGTTGTTCTTCAGAAGAGCCAAAAATGAATGTAGGCGAAATAGCCAAAGAAACAGATAGCTTATATACAGCTTTACAGAGCGAGTTGGCTTTTTATCGAGAAAAGGCAGATAGCTTATATCCAGCTATTTTAGACAAAGAAGCAGAATTAGATAAACAATATCTGAAAATTAAAAATCTGCTTGCCCAAATCGATCAACAGAAGAATAACGAGCAGAAATTAACGAGTCAAGTAGAGGCCTTACAAGAAGAACTGAAAAAATTAAGAGCCTTTGTTGATGAACAGACCTTAGATTTGGCAGAATTGCGTAGACAGAATGCACAATTGATGGAAGAACGCAGCGAGTATCAAAAACTCTATGAGCGAGAACAGGAGGTCAAAGACTCTTTGGCCCAAAAAGCAGCCAATTTGAAGGAAACCACAAAAGAACTTAACAAACAGTTGGATAAGGGAGCAATTTTGCGCATCTCAAATGTAGAGTTTATTGCAGCTAAATTGACTAGAGGAGGCGAAACTAAGGCCACAGACCGTCGTAAGCGAGCCGAGTTTTTTCAGGCTTGTTTTAAAATTGTAAAGAATGAGGTAGTTACTCCAGGACCAAATAAATTCTATATGCAGATCATTGACCCCAAAGGTCATATTATTGTTGAAGAAAAAATGGGGGGGGGCTATTTTTCTAATGCAGAGAACAATAAAATACCCTATACGATTGTAAAAAGCTTTGAGTATTACCCTAATAAAGAAGACCTTTGCATCAGCTGGAGCCCTGCTGCTGGAAGTAAATGGAGTTTTGAAAAGGGCGAGTATAGCCTTCAGCTCTATAATAGGGGCTTAAAGGTAGGCTTTCAAAAAATATCTCTGCGCTAATGCAACTAAATGGACTGATTACAGCCTGTCATCAAATTCTAAGAAAACAAAGCGAAACACTTTGCTATCATAACTTGGCCCATACTCAAGGCGTGGTAGCTGCTGTATCGACTTTGCCATTCGGACAGGATATCTTGATTCCCGCTGCTTACCTACATGACCTAGGCTATGCTGAATCTGCAGAGGGCCATGAGGAAATTGCAATAACTTGGGCCAAAAAAAAATTGCCAGATTGGGACTTTGAAGCAAAACAAATTGAAGAAATTTGTCAAGCAATTGCAGCAACTCAGGTTGGAAAAAAACCAAAAAATCGCTTAGGGGCTTATTTGAAAGATGCAGATATTTCTTATAGTCTAAATAGCCATTTTTGGACAAGAGGAAGCTTGCTTCGCCAAGAGTGGGCCTTAGAAAAAGGACTGATTTATAGCGATGTGGAATGGCTACAGCTCCAATCTCAGTTCTTGAAACATTTGCAGTTTTTTAGCCCCTGGGGGCAGCATTATTTAGAACCACTGCGGCGCTACTATCTTCAGCAAGTTGCTGAACGGCTGCAAAAAATGAACATATGAATTATCCCCAACCTATTTTTTTATTGCTTTGGGCTTGTCTATTAAATACTGTACTGACTGCCCAAACTACAGAAGAGAAAGAAGAGGGCCAAAAACGCTATTATACCATTGATATGAGTGTGGCCTCTATGAAAAAAGCGGCTGAATCTTCTAAAAGTGGTTATCGCAAAAGCCCTTGGAAAACAATAGAACACAATTGTGAAATTGAGTTGCCTATGGAGCTAGATAATGCTTTTTTAGGAGTGCCTAAACAATCACAAGCAAGCTTATTAGATTTGGTTAAAGGCGGTGTCAAAATTTCTAATCAAGTCATTCAACCCATCGAAAGACAGTTGATGGCCTCTGAGTATTTTCGCCCAGGAATTAGTAAAGAGCTTTTTGAATGCCTTACAGGCTGTACCTTGGCCGAAAAAGATTTTCAACAAAGCCATTTTCTCTATATTGAAGACCTGAGCAGAGATATTGCCTATGCCCGTAGCGAACTTTATGGCGAAAGCTCTTTTGATTCGCCTTTGCCTTATCAAACTCCCTGGGGAAGTTATAAATGCCGCATGATTAGAACTAAGGCCGATCTGGATAGCGTGATGAATAACCCAGAAGAAATTGGCCTGACTTATAGTTTGCGTGGAGGGCATGTTTTTAGCGACTTGTTTGCACTACGCCCCGATGAAGAAAGTGGAGAAACGAATCTAGAAGTTTTAGGCCGCCAAGAGTTTGGCCAACTGGTCCTCAATAGTGTCAATCAACTTAAAGGTATTTTGCCTATACGCCAAAAAACTGGAGAGTATCTAAGTGTCCCCATTTTTTCCATTAGCTTTGGCAATTACTTTGAAGACGGTATTGTTGGCAAGGTGGCCCGCTTTAATGAGGCCCAACAAGAGGTTTTTGGTAAACAAAATAGCTTGGATAAAGGCTTTACCGAATTGGGACAATGGGTTTGCCGACGCCTATTGGATAAAAAAGTAGGCCGCCGCATTTTAGTCGATGTGGCTGACATAAGTCTAGAAGGCCGCCTTTGGTTTTATAGCTACCTCAAAGAAGAACGCTTCCAAAAAGATACGATTCCTGCCCTCGCCCTAAATGTTGGGATTAGCGGTTTGTCTTATAAAGATAATGCATATAGCGGAAGCGATGAACCCGTGAAAAATCAACAATCGTTTTTTAATAATCGTCAAGCTAATTTGTGCCGCCAAGACATTAAAGCAATCGTAAAATCAAAGGGCCTAGTAGGAATTTCACTCGATCGAGATCGCCTAATGGGAAAGGCCTTTCAAACTCGCTACAATTCTACAGTTCCCGGTTCTGTGAATCGCCGAGCTGTAGCCATTGAGGCTGTTGTGGCCAATATTTGCCGCTTTATTTATGTGGCTCAATCTATCAATGCTTGGGACATGATTAGTATTTCTTCTTCTTTTGATATGTCTGCCCGCCCCCTAGAGGTCTATAATAGCTCAGATGATATGGAACAACTTTACCGCGATCTGATCGACTTTTTTGAAAACCCCCGAGATATTGAAGGCCTTTATACCGCAGAAGAAATCCAAACATTTATGTATAATTTTTCTGCCGAGGAACTAGTCGACCGTATTATGTATAAAAATGCACTGAAGTTTATGCATAAACATCTACCCGAAGTAGACCTAGAAGAAGAGGCCGCCAATTAAACTGTTTTGGGGCCCGCGGCCAGCTAGCTGGCCGCCGCTATGCTACACCGCTCGCAGGTCTGCTCGGCCCTTCGTCGCCTTCGGCTCCTCGGTCTGGCCTGCGGCCACGGTTGCGCAGCGCTGGGCCTGCGGCGGCTTCGCCGCCTGCACACAGAATCAACGGTATTCGTCGCTACCGCTCCTCATGTATCGCTATTTACTAATCGCACTAAACCCATTTAACTAAGCACTTGTAAATCAAGTTGAACTTAAAAACCTTTGATATTTTCTTTTTTTACAGCCAAAAAAGTTTGGCAAAACCGAAAAACCGCCTTATATTTGCAACGCACTCAAAGGAATGCAATGTTAAGTTGAATGGGGGATTAGCTCAGCTGGCTAGAGCGCTTGCATGGCATGCAAGAGGTCATCGGTTCGACTCCGATATCCTCCACGAAAGAGACCAACATAATTGTTGGTCTCTTTTTTTTTGCTTTTGGTCCAAATCAGTCCGCTTTTAGACAGAAAATCAGTAACTTAATTAGTCTAATAAAGACTAAAGCTATGGATAGAAAACAGACAAAAAAGCCAGTTTACCTGCTTTCTAATTGGATCCTTCGAGCAATGCAGAAGAATAAGAAAGCTCAGCCTATTAGCCAACAATTAGAGTTTAATTGTAGACCTAGCCTAATAAAAGCCTTGGCCCACAAACAAAAAATGAAAAAAAAGAGTATTTAAAAGCCTGCTTTAGCGGGCTTTTTTCGTTAGAGCTAAGGTCAAAAGCCAAAAGTGAGCTGGCCTAGCGATGCGGCGGGGTGGCCCAAAGGGCCAGACCCAGCGGGCGTAGCCCGTGCAGGGCCGAGCGAGCAGCGAGCCCCAAAGCGTAGCGCCCGCCTGCGGCGGGAGGCCCCAAAAAAAACATCGTCATTAAGAGAAAACTTGTAACTTAGCAGTTCTAAATAAAATCAAACCCTTTGATCATTATGCGAGAGCGGATTAGTCTGTTTATCCTCATTTGTTGTAGCCTGTTTGCCCTAGAAGTACAGGCCCAGATTCCCCCTATTGTACCGCCAGTTATTGACCCTGGACAAGTGGATCCCTCAGGAGGAGGAACTACTGGGACCATTGAGGCCCCAAAAGTAGATCCCAAGGCAGCAGAAATCAATGCCGAAGAGAAAAAAGTAAAGGATCAGATTGCTGAAGAAAAAAAGGAACAGCAAAAAAGAGAGGAAGAAAAAGATATTTTGGCACGTAAGCGACAAGAGGAATTGCCCGAACCTAAAATATGGGGCCAACAATTTTTTAGAGATCAAAGTATCAAGTTATTTGATCGCTCGAAGAACCAGCGAGCTATTGAAAGTTATCGAATTGCTTCTGGTGATGAGATTGAGGTAACTGTTTGGGGAGCTGTAGACTTTAGTAGAAGTGTAAGTGTGAACGATAATGGCTATATTGATTTATCGATTCCCGATCTCCTGGTTCCTCGACTGTATATCAAGGGAATGAAGTTTAGTGATGTTCGTGATGCTATTTATCAGCGTTTGTCTAGACATATGAATATGAAAGGGTCGAATTATGATGTGCAGCTGAATTATTCGAGAAGCATTACTGTGAATATTACAGGAGAGGTATTTAGTCCAGGAAGCTATACCATTCCGGCAACAAATACCGCTTTTAATGCTTTAGTGGCATCTGGCGGTCCTTCGCAGATTGGTAGTGTTCGTCGGATTAAGGTGATTAGTAGTGATCATCCTACACGACAATTGGATGTGTATAAGTTTGCCAATAACCCCAATGTTTCAGAGGCGTTTTTCTTAGACAATAACGACTATATTTTTGTGCCTTTGGCAGAAAAAGTAGTGGAGGTTAGGGGCTCTGTAAAGCGCCCTTTCTATTATGAATTGCTAGAAGGAGAGCAGCTTTTGGAGGCCTTAGAATTTGCTGGAGGTGTTAAGGCTGATGCTTATTTGCGTAATATTCAGATTAAGCGTTATGCTAATGATGAAGAGCGAATTATTGATGTGAATTTGGCCCAAATTATAGACAATAAAGAGAACTTCCCGTTGATGAATGGGGATATTATTGAGCTATCGCCAATTAGTGAGGCCTATTCTAATTATGTGACGGTAGAAGGGGCTGTGAAATTGCCTGGAGAGTATGAGTTGGGGGCTGGGACCAGAATACTAGAAGTGCTGCAAAAGTCGGGCATTATGCTCTCTGCAGTTAAGGAAAATATTTATGTGCGTCGTTTGCGTCCCGATTTTTCTATTGAATACATTAGTGTGAGTATTGATAGTATTTTGGCAGGGCAAGAGACGGCCAATATTCGTCTACGGGCGCTAGATAAGGTGGAAGTCAAATTCAAATCGGAATTTGTCGATGAATACAAGGTGCAAATCTATGGTGCAGTGCGCAAGCCAGGCCCCTATATACATAGTGATAGTTTAACCTTAGAAGATTTACTTTATTTGGCAAATGGGATTGAAAAAGAGGCGGCCAACTCTATTTTAGAAATTTCAAGATTGGTTCCACAATCAGATGGTAGCTCTAAAGTAGAATTGATGAGTTATGATATCAATGCAGATTTAAAGGTGATTGGAGCTGAAGGCTTAACGCTCAAGCCTAGAGATCAAATTTTTGTACGGCTAACAAAGAATTATAAACTCCCCCAAAATGTAAGCATTCAGGGAGAAATTGCTTATCCAGGAGCTTATACTTTACAAGATAATGGTGAACGTATTGCCGATTTATTAGATCGAGCAGGTGGACCAACAGCATTAGCCTTTTTGGAGGGCGCTCGATTGATTCGACCAGGAGAAGGCTTTGTAGTTTTAGACCTAAAAGATGTAGCCAAAAATCCAGATTCTCGCTTTAATTATATCTTGCGCCCAGGGGATCGTCTCAGTATTCCCGTTGTTAAAGATTTAGTGGCTATTGGAGGCCGAATAAACCATCCCGAAGTGAAAAATAAATCAGAAATAGCTGAAATTGAACTTAAGCTTAAACTACTGAAAACCGAAAGTAAAATAGAAAGAGAAGAGATTCAGGCCGAAGAAGCCATTAGCCGAAAAATCAATCCCGATCGTATCAATGTCCCTTTTCATAAAGGTAAAAGAGCCAACTATTACCTTAAAGAATATGCCGGGGGAATTGACCGCGCTAATGGAGGCCGAAAACGCCTTGTTTATGTTCGCTACCCCTCTGGAGCAGTAAAGAAAACACGTAATTATTTCTTCTTTAAATGCTACCCCAAGGTTACTAAGGGTGCTATGGTTTACGTTGATACCAAAACTAAAACCGATAAGCAAAATATCCCAAAGAAAAAACGAGCACCCATTGAATGGAACCGTATTATCCAAAATGGTGTAGCCATTACTTCTTCTACCTTGACTCTCCTCCTCGCTATCCGAGCCCTAAATAATTAAAGTACTATGGATTTTTCTCAGTTGCTTACGGCTGAAAATATACAAAAACAACTCAAGCGTTATGCTTGGCTTTGGCTAAAGTGGTCTTGGCTGACCCTGATATTGGCCGCAGCCTTAGGTTATTATTTGTATCAATCTAAAGCTAAACTCCCTACCCGCTATGTCGCTCGTTTATCGTTTAGTATGAATGAAGGAGGAGGCGCAGATCAAGGTTATCTTCAACAGGTGCTTGGCGGAGGGCTTTTTGCGGGTTTAGGGGGGAGCTCTGAGCTAGCTTCTGGAAATATGGGCCGCTTACAAGAGCTACTTACTACTCGCCGCCTTTTGCAAATGGCGCTATTTGAAGAGGTGGAAGTGGAATATCAAAATGGTCCCAAAAAGGACTTTATGATACACCACTACCTAGAGCTAGAAGGCATCCGAGAACAATGGGCAGAAAATGAATCTAGTTTGGCAAAATGCTACTTTAAGCACAAGAACTTGGAGCAGTTTAGCCGACAAGAAAATGTACTCTTACAAGCAGCCGTTGATCGTATTCAACAGCAATTGACCCAAGAACTCAGCCCTTCCGAAATTCTGAATATCCGTTTTGTTAGCAATTCAGAAGCTTTATCACATGATTTTCTCAATCTGTTGTACGATAAACTAAATACGTATTACAGCAACCAATCCGTAGAAAAACAACGCCGAATATTCGAGGCCGCTCGTAGCCGAAGAGACTCTCTTGAGCAAGAAATGGATCGGGCTGAGGAAGATTATATTAAGTACCTTAACGAACATAATGCAACAGCCCAAGGCCGATATGCAGAAAGTATCCGAACACAATATCTTGCCCGAAAACTCTCTGGCGAAATGGAAGGCTATTTTCTCGCTATCAAAAATGTAGAAACCGCCAAATTGGCCTTAGAGCAACAAACCCCTTTACTGCAGGTAATTGATCGACCTCTTTATCCCCTCTATGCCGAACGCCCTAATCCCCGTTTGTTCTTGATTATCGGCCTAGTGTTGGGCCTCTTCTTAGGAACCTTTATTGTCCTTGGACAACAAGCCGCTAGAGATTTAATCAGCTTATTCGAGGCACAACAAGCTGCCAAAAAAGAAAAGGAAGCCACTCATGAAGCCTAAGTTTTTTTATCGACAAGAAGGCCTAAAGAATGCTTCTGTTCTTCTATATCTACATGGGTTTTGCGAAGACCATCGCATTTTTAGCCCATTTTGGCCCTCTTTGGGCCAAAGATATCGGCAGCTTTTACCAGATCTCCCCGGCTTTGGTCAATCAGAAGGGGGAATCGACGAGCTCGGCCAAATGGCCGATTTTCTCTGGGCTTGGCTAGAGGAACTAAATGTTCAAGAAGTAAGTATATTGGGCCACTCTATGGGCGGCTATCTTGCCCTCGCTATGATCGAAAAACGACCAAGGGCGGTTCGCCAACTTTGCCTTTTACATAGCCACCCCTTCGCTGATCCAGAAGCCAAACAGGCTAAACGAAAAAAATCAGCCGCTTTTATTGAGAAATATGGCCTAGATCCATACCTTAAGCAACTTATCCCTCAACTGTTTCCCAAAAAACTTCGGCAAACGATAGCTGTCCAAAATTTCTTGAAACAACAATTGGGACATAGTCGTCAAGGCGTTTTGGCCGGACTCAAAGCAATGTGGTCTAGACCCGATCGCTCAGCCATTCTCGCTAACTTTCAAGGCCCAACCTTGGCCGTTATAGGAGAACTAGATGAGGTGGTTCCCCCAGCTTTTTCTCAGACCCAAATCAATCAAAAACTCTCGCCAAATTGGCAAGTTAAAACACTAAAATCTATCGGCCACATGGGCTTCCTTGAAGCTCCCGACCAACTCAACGAAATTTTTAAACTTTTTTTTTAGCTCCACACACCTCTTTTTTGTAAAAGGACATCTACTAAGATGTTTGCAGCAATTTTAATTATGTTTTCATTTTGACAGAAAAGTCATCTGCCTATGTCAGATGTGTTGTGTGTGAGCCCTAGGTTTTTGGTCCTAGGGCCTTTTTTTTGCCTATGCGTCAATACTCCCGTCTAAGCGATATTATCGTTGCTCTAATTGCTCAGGTTTTACCCTTCTTAATGGCTTTAGCTATCCCTATTTCACTACTTTACTGGAATTGGCGATGGACAGTCGGCTATTTTCTTAGCTCAATCTTTATCTTCGGCCAAATCGGAGAATGGCGAAAACTTATCGCCTGCCGCCCTAGCGTTCTCCTAACTTTCACAATTTGGACCGCTTTGGTTGGCTGGGGCTTTATTGTCTATTATGTTCCCCTTTCGCCTTGGTGGACCAGTGGCCTAATCACGCTGTTGGTCCTCATAAGTACCTATGGCCTCGATTGGGTAAAAGCTAAATATCAACGCTATTTCCACCTCCTTCAAAGCCCAAAAGTAGATTGGGAGCTCTGGTTCAATAAGGACCTCAAAGAGGAGGATTGGACCGAAGTACTAGGTCTCTTGCGCCAAAAAAACTGGATAACGCCCATCGAAGAACTACAAGATTGCTTTTTATCTAAGGAGGTGAAGCTAGAAGAGACGCTCAAAAAAGCCCTTTGGAAGGATGCCCAACTAGCCTTTGCCAAAGAGGGCCCCAGCGCCCTCAAATTACTTAGCTATTACCGAATAGCTACCTATTTTCACTTTTTATTAGCTTCGCCTTACCTTATTGATGGCCTCTGCGCAAGTATACAGGCCCCCAAGGAAACGGCCCTCTTAGAGGCTATTATTAGCCACTGCAATCATCTTTTGGATGAGGCCCTAGAACAGCCCGAGATCCAAGATAGCCAATTGACGCTTTACCTTGATCTCTCT